>Ga0214545_1004948_pt1 | contig 24561 bp, 20 predicted proteins | sample CNSS4metaG_FD_160064 | JGI IMG/M metagenome (GOLD analysis project Ga0214545, IMG submission 160064) | Root nodule microbial communities from cowpea collected in UCLA plant growth center, Los Angeles, California, USA - CNSS4 | ecosystem: Host-associated > Plants > Roots > Nodule | place: USA...
GTTCCTTTGCCTTGAGACTCCACTGTGGCACCGTTTCCTAGTCGAACTTTGACATTGACAGATTTATCAATGTCTTTGAAGATGCTTTGATCTTTGGCCATGTGATTGTTGCATCCACTATCCAAGTACCAACTTTCTCCTCCGCTAGGAGATTCTTGATTGGCATAAAATAAGCGTTGCTCCTGATTATGTTCTTCAGCAAAGTTTGCTTGATGCTTATTTTTATTACAACAATACTTCTCTACGTGGCCAAATTTCTTGCAGTACTAACATTGAGGTTTTCCATGATGCCAACAATATTTTTCCATGTGACTTGTCTTTTTACATATGCCACATGGGGGATATTTTCCTTGACGGGTCATAGGGAAGCTTCTAGAATTTTCTTTATTTCTAGAAATTTCTCATATACTTTTATTTCCTTCATATTCTTTATTCTGAGACCGTAATTTTAGTTTTGATTGAAAGGCATTTTTGATTGAGTCTTATTCATGCCTTTTCAATCTTTGTTCATAAGCTTTAAGAGAGCCCATTAGTTGTGTTACTGACAATGTGGCCAAATCTTTTGTTTGTTCAATCGCGATTGCGATTGCATCATATTTTTGGGGAATAGAAATTAAAATTTTCTCAACGATTTTTTTGTCAAGAATAGTTTCCCTATAGGCTCTCATCTGACTGACTATTTCCTTTATTCTAGAATAGTAGTCTTTAATGGTCTCAGATTATTTCATTCTTATTAATTCAAACTCTCGTCTTAGAGAATGAAGTTTAACATTGCGTACCTCATCACTTCCTTGAAACTCTTCTGTATTGTGTTCCAAGCTTGCTTTGCACTTGTGGCACCTATTATTCTCAGAAAGATTGTGTCATCAATTGCTTGTTGAAGAGAAAATAAAACCCTTGAATCCTTTTATTTGTTTTCCTTCAACTCCTTCTTTTGAGCTGTAGTAAGAGTGGAGTGTCTTCTGGAATAGTGAATCCCTCTTCTATAATGTCCATAAGTCTTGGAGCGAAAGAATGTCTTCATTTTGACACTCAACAAATCATAATTTTCTCCTGTGAAAATAGGTACTAGAATTGATGATGTTTGATTGGTAATGGCCATGGGTTGAGAAAATATTTTGGAAGTAGTATAAATTGAGTTCTAGTTTTTTTGAAGTAGTTGAAAAATTTATCTACGCCCAGTAGATGACCGAATGTAGCTCTGGTACCACTGATAGTATTTTGAGGTTGTGAAAGGAATAGTTGATGGGATAGAGAAAATTGTGAAGATAGTAAAATGTGGAATTTGTAGTTGGAAGAAGTATGTAGTTGTAGTAGTGAGTGGTGTGTTAGATGTGGTCTTAGTTTTTGTCATTCATCAAATGATTGAGTACATGGGTATTTATAGACCTATAGAGTATTCTAGAAAGTGCTAGCCACAACTTGTGTGAAATGTTCTAGATTTTTGCCTATGTAGAATGTTCTTGATATTTTCTTCCTATCTTAGATTTGTCTACTTTGTTCTAGAACTTTCATTACATTTCAATACTTTTATCTTAGGATTTTCTAGATTCTTCTAGAATTTGCATTACACTTTAATAGGTTCTCTGAATTCACTCTATCATAGTTTGGGAGCCCTTGACGACAATTGTTTATTGGAACATGAATATAAGGAAATGCTATTGCATCCGAGGAACATGGCAGAAGATTTTTGTAACACACTTAAGGTTAATGTTGATGACACTCCGCCCAAAAAATACTTTGTTTGTAGCGACTATCGTTTCTATTGTTGTACTGCTTTGATAAGTTGCACACTAAATTTTAATTGTCGTTGTGGCAAACCTATTAACGGGACAATTTTCTTGGAAAGTTCAGCCAATGGATTCGTCAATGATGATGTGAGTTATATCATCATCGATGATTTGATAGTAATTCCAAATTCTGTGTATTATTCAAGCTTTGCTCACATCCAGAATTCGGGAATAAAAGGTTCGTCTTCGTTGAAGAAAATTACAATGAAATTTACCAAGAAAAAGGTTCTTCATTTACATTTGAGTTTCCTAAATGGATACTTTTTTAGATCACTTACTCTACGTATACCTTATTCTAATTTTACTTTTTGATCTTATGCTTGAGTATCCAAATTTTGTACAGGTGTTGTATTTGCTGAAGTGTTCTCTGCTTTCGAAGTCATGTTTGACAGATTTGTTTCTAGAAAAAAAAAACAATCATTAAGAGGCCAGCCTTTTCCTCATCTAGTGTTGAGAATAATAGAGTAATCAATTTGGCATTGAAGCTAGTTATCAGAAAATCAGATGGCAAAACCTTGTATGCTCAAGGAGAAAAAGATTTTGTAGAAATACTTTTATGTTTTCTGGCCTTTCCTTTGGGAGGAGTTGTAAGTAAGTTTGGAGGGAATAGTTCATTGGGCAACATTGATGGATTATACAAGAGCATAACTGATTTCAAGGAAAACCTATATTTCGTGTCAGAAGCAGTAAAGAACAAGCTTGTTGATCCTCATTCGATCCCAATTGGAATCAAGCAAGCAGATATTACCTATTGTCTATCTATCGGAATTAAAGTATTTTTTATGGTCAATATATTAACGGTAAAAGGATATCTCATCTTCTATCTATACAAAGGGGGTGAGAGCATTCCTGTTAATACAATTGGTTCTAGATTTATGACACTAGTTGATTGCGGATCATTTGCAAAAAGTTTGAAAGGTATTGTGAATGGAGCAAGAATGTTAGTTCTTACTGATGATTTGGTGGTAGCATCGTACTGCAGATTTAAATATACGAAAATGATATTTAGACACAAAAAGTGGACTTATTTTTGACACAGGGCCCACGTAGTATTTAATTTTTAATTCAAAGTTTAAAAAACATGGAAAACTGAATCAACGCACATGTGGGTCAAAATTTAAAGAGGGAAAATTGCTCTCCCAAATCCAAAAGGTACACTTGATTCTTCCATCACCACTTCACACTCCTTCTTCGTTTTCTACCCATGGGTTCCTTCCATTGGAGAAAAACGCAGGCTTGATAAAATAACTTCACCGTTTCAGAGAGAGAACGACCACCATCGCCACCAAAACAGTGTTTGTCGAGTGGGTTGCCTTTGCCATGGAATAGAATGAGAAGGTACGAAAAGCGAAAATTTGTGACTAAGAGAAGGTTTCGTGTTAGTAGCCTTAAATATCATTTTGGATTGCAGTAATAACACCTTCTTTGGATGGTGATCATGAAAAAAAGTCTCCTAAGTTACTTATGATGTATGTGGGGAGTTGTGATAGTAAAAGTAGGGAGTTATGTTTGTTATTATGGTCATCAGTTGAAGTACTTAAAAAAACAAAAAAATTAAATGTCACCACTAAATGTTCAGTGTGGAAAAATATAAGACAAAATGATTTATATTGCCATTAAATTCAATAACACCTTCTTTGGATGGTGTTCATGAAAAAAAGTCTGCTAAGTTAATTATGACCTATGTAGGGAGTTGTGATGGTAAAAGTAGGGAGTTATATTGGATATTTTGGTCATCAATTACGGTACATAAAGAAAAAAAAATATAATGTCAACACCAAATGTTCAGTGTGGACATAATATAAGACAAAAAGATTTCCATTATCACTAAATTCAGTAACACCTACTTTTGATGGTGGTCATGTAAAAAATTCTCCTACGTTACTTATGACCTATGTGTGGAGTTGTGATGGTAAAAGTGAGGAGTTATGTTGGTTATTTTTATCATCAGTTGTAGTACTTAAAAAAAACAAAACAATTAAATGTCACCACTAAATTTTTAGTGTGGACAAAATATAAGACAAAACGATTTCCATTGGTCACATCATAACTCCCCACTTTTATCATCATAACTCCCCACTTAGGAGACTTTTTTTCATGGTCACCATCCAAAGAAGGTGGTGTTATTACTGTAATCGAAAATGATATCTAAGGCTACCAACACGAAACCTTCTCTTAGTCACACATTTCCGCTTTTCGTACCTTGTCGTTCTACTCCATGGCAAAGGCAACCCACTCGACGAACACTGTTTTGGTGGCGATGGTGGTCATTCTCTCTCTGAAATGGTGAAGTTATTTTATCAAGCCTGCGTCTTTCTCCAATGGAAGGAACCCATGGGTAGAAAACGAAGAAGGAGTGTGTCGTGGTGATGGAAGAATAGAGTGTACATTTTGGATTTGGGAGAACAATTTTCCCTCTTTAAATTTTGACCCACACGTGCGTTGATTCAATTTTCGACGTTTTTTAAACTTTGAATTAAAATTAAATACTACATGGGCTCTGTGTCAAAAATGATTCCACTTTTTGTGTCTAAATATCATTTTCGTTAAATATAATCATCCGTTTTTCAATACTTCTTTCCTTGATGTTAAAGAAAAGGTTGTTACTATTGGTCTTATGGAGGTAATTGTACTTGTACCAATTCTTTACATTTTGTTGGAATTTTCATTCCATTTTTATCATTTAATTTCTCGTCGGGCAGTTACTTTGTTGCAGTGTCTTAATATATTGAAGGCATTGTTGACATCAACATATGCTCTCACAACTGCCCTCGGTCATATGATTTCTGAAGTAAAGGGTTCTGAAATTTGTTCCCATTTTAATCACCCCGTTAGATCTTCAATTCAACTCTGATATATATATATATATATATATATATATATATATATATATATATATATATATATATATATATTTATAACATCTTGAAATGTTATCTACCTCTGAATTTTACAGTGGATTTTTATATGCGGTATTTTATTAAAAGTCCTTTTTTTGTATGCATTGTGTTTTGACACATATACCATGCATTTCAGTTTTCGTTTATTAGTGTTTTAAGTTTTGGAAGCTGGAAGATCAGAACTTTAAACTTGAATGAAATTTAACGTAAGCAACATTTTTGTTATTTTTAGTTTAAATTTATTCTTATCTTATTAAACAAAGAGTTAAATTAAATTGAATTAAAAATGAAATTTATTGGTGTTTGATCGAATTCAAAAATTTATCGGTTTAATATAAAAAGTTTGTATAGACATATTTAATATAAAAAATCTGAATACAAAGCATGACCCACTTACATCCATTACTCGAAACCAACCAAACCAAGAAAAATTAGAAGGGACTTAGCTTAATTAAAATTGTAATCAACTCTCAAGATACTCTTCTCACCACGAATGCAAAATTAATTTCTCATCTTGAATCAAATGTATGGGCAATGGTCAGTTCTAGAGAGAAGTGCAGGAGAAACGATGAGAATAATTTTAGAGAGACGAATAATTTGCTTAAAAATGTACCTTCGTGATTTGGATTTCTTACTTATGCATGGTTTTCCCAAAACAAGTCAAGCACAAAGTTACACGTATTAAGTCCTTTATCCCTCTCATAACCCCCTATTCATTTGTTTTTTAAATCACAGCTCCACCATCAACAAGACACCCTCACAACGCGACAAACATGCAATTTGAAAACTTAGCGTATGGCACAACCCTTCCTACTAACGCTTCCTAATAACGTTCCACCATCATATGCTCTATGTATTTTATATACCTCGTTTGCATTGGGTAAACACACTTACACTTATTGTCTTTCATTTAACACTAGGTCTACAAAAGGATATGACTATGATTATTTTTGGGTTAATTATGTTTTTCTCGTCCCTCAAGTATTGAATGATTTTGGTTTTCGTCCCCCGTTTAAAGGTTGATCTATTTTGGTTCCTAACATTTTGAATTGCTTGGATTTCATTGTACACAAAGGAACGGTAGTTTGAAAATGTTGCAAAGTTGTGCGTCCTCTTCAGAACTAACATCGAAAGTGTGTGGGTATGGGGAAAGATTGTTACTCCTAAAGGCAACTACTATGAAGAACAAAAGCATATTATTTTGGAGATGTAGAAAATGGGCTATAAGTGACGAATTCCATCACTTTTACTCGAGATTGATTTGGTTTCTGTTGTAATGGGTTCCTTTTTTTGCAGTCCAATTCCTAATGTAATTATTTCGAATGGGTTAATGAAAAGGAATCTACATTTGAATGGAAAGAATATGAATTTGAATCTAGCGGAGGAAAAAAAAGTTAAAGAAGATGAAGTTTGTTTGGAAAAGGACAAAATTGTGAAATTTCTGCAAATTTTATTGATTTTGTTGTGGGTGTCAACAATTGTCTTTATCGTTATGGTGTTGTTGAAAGTTAATTATAATTAGTTTTGTACTTCTTACTTGCAGCAATGATTACTTATGTATTAAACTTGAAGGGTTAATGTTGTGTGAGGTAACTTTTGTGGGGAAGTGTTTTGTATTGGTGAGAATATGAGAATATGATATTTGCCATGACCTTTCTGATATTTGCGTTCTAAGGTTACACAGATGAAATCCACTATCAAATTAGCCATTAGTTACAACAATGATTACTTATGTATTAACTTGTGTATAAAATAATTCAGTTTGGAAAATGTTTGGTATTAATGAATTCCATGAAATATGTTCTGATTTAGTGTCCTGTTTTTTACCAATTTCATAGTATCATACAGTAATTTTGAACGAAAAAATTTGACTTAAACAATAGTATATCGTGTATTGCATAAGAAATAGAATGAACGTTTTCATTCAAAACACTTTATCAATGAATAAGAGCTGAACCATTAGTAACATCCATCTTCCATTCATAACAAAAAAATATTGAACAGGTTTGCGCAACAAAATTATTGAGCTTCCAACCCCATTATTATAACCTTCCTCATTCATGACATTTGAACAAAGCAAAAGCATTGAACTACACTTATGACAAGAGAAATAGCAAAAGCAACAGTAATTTCAACAAAGAAACTTTGTCACCATTGAATAAAGGAATAACAAAAGCATTTCCTTGAATTGAATACAATGATGCAAAAGTGGTCCACAACAGACAAAAGGTCCATAACTTTAACTAAAATAATGAAGTACAAGTGCTCCAAAACAAAATAGTTGTCCACTATCACTATGCCCAATGTTACAAAAGTCTTAATCTATTACATATGTCTTTAATAAAGCAACAAAAAGTTGGATTCTTCATTGATTTTCACATGGGTTGTGCACAAGTTGTAGTACTACTTGCTTGAGACCCTAATACTTGTACTGCCATGTTATTGGTGCTCTTTCTCCTTGGTTCATGTTGGCTGCAAACATGGGTGTGGATCTCCTTCTACTACTGCAACTTTGGTTTGATGGTCCAACAGCGTTGCTAGCTCTAGTGGCAATTGGAGTTCTTTGTGTGTTACCCTGTCAATTGGGTATGTATTCAACATTCAAAATTGTATTTTGTAAAAAAAATTCATTCAAAACAAAAAAACGCATGATTTGTTACCTTTCTAGTTCTCATCCCCTTTCTACACCTTCTGATATTAAGTCTGAATTGCTTACACCTGCTACACTTCATGATGATATTTTTCTTTGAAAGTTTGGAATGACTAACATGTTCATCGACTTCCCTTCTTATTAGTTTTTTTGGCTTGCCAGGTGGTGTTTTGTAGATGGATGGGAGTAGTTCAGGTTGGTTGCTTTTGGGTCAAAGTTGTTTTCCATTGATTGGGGTAATTTTTGGGCTATAACAAGCCTGATAAGCATATTTTTTATATATCTTGTTGTTAATTGCTACCACAACATGTCTACAAGGAATGCCCACCAAATCCCAAAAATAACAAGTGCAACTATGCTACTTAGATCAACCACAAACTTCTCCATGGTGAACCCTTGCGTGACTTCAAACATAGCACCCCTTGCCTAGACTAAAAGCCAATTCCCACTTTTTCCACTTCCTTATCAAGCCTTTTTTTAGGCTTAGGCATAACAGTACCCGAATATGCATTCAACTTTTCTCTAAGTGTTGCAAATCTACTCATTGTGTATGATCTAATTCATTCTATCATACTAATGATTAGTTTATCTCTAGCCAATAAAATAGTACTATTGAATGACTCAGACATGTTATTCATTTAAACATCACATCTAGGATAAATGTTGAATACATGTTTACACCATGAACTTCTAGGAATGGCAACTAACCAATTATATGCTTCAAGGTTAACATTTCTTAACTAACCCATTTTTTTTCCAACCTACGTAGAAAGTAGCCTTTGTTGCCCCCATCATAAGGTCTCTGATGACTACCCCACCACCAAATTTCTTCCTGAAATTACTATACAGGTGCCTTAAATAGAAACGATGTTTTACCCTATCCAAAATTTCATCAAAGACAATCATAAGTCTCTACAAAAAAGTATAGCTCTAAATAAGAAAAAAAACATCAATTAATTATGATTGTCTTAACTTTTGGTTGATGTAATTACTTTACCTTTTGTTGATCTGAGATGAATACCCAACGATGATTTTCAATATCTCCAATATCTTCTAACAAGAATGTTAGAAACCACCTCCACGTCTCTTTGCATTCATTCTCAACCACAGCAAAAGCCAATGGATAATATTGGTCACTAGGGTCCCTGCCCATTACAACCAACAATTGACCACCATAAGTTATTTTCAAGTGGCAACCATCAACACCTATAAAGGGCCTACACCCAGCCAAGAACAAGCCTTACAACCCGCTAAGCACATGTAAAAACAGCCAAATCTGTGGCAGACTAGGTTGAGGTTGATTTATCTTAATCTTGAAATTTTCAGCCTTAACTCTCAGCAATTTAGCAACATAATCATGTAAATGACCACTTTGACGTTGTCCATCCCCCACCAAACCGTCCATTGCAATTTATTTTGTTTTTCTAGCCCTCCAAGGAGTTATGCCTACACTGTATGTCTTCTTGATTTCATCAATAATTTAACTCATTGTCATTACACCCACATTCATAAATCTGTCTACTAACACTTGTGCAATCTAGTCTTTATTAGCAATTTTATTCCTAAAAACCCTTCCATAGTTATGACACCCAACCAATGCCTTAACTTGAAAGGTTTTCCTACCTCTATAGTTATGTCTTTATTACTGGTAAGGTACTTATAGTGTTTTCTAGATAAGCCCATAATCAAACACTAAGGATTGGATTTACCGAGCTTCGTCGAGCTTTTTGAAGAGTAGTTCTGATTTTTGGAATTCTCTTGTGTTATAACATTGTGCTACTCTTGAGGTATTTTTCATGCCATGAGCCTCCTCTCGTACTTCTCATATAAAATTCAACTCCGTCGTATATCTTGGTTTTGAGGTGTTTTTATGCCACAAGCATTTTCCCACACTTCTCATATAAAATTCAACTTCACCACATATCTTGCTTTCGAGGTTATTTTAATGTCAGGGGCCTTTTCCCTTACTTCCCGTATAAAATTCTGCTCCGCCACATATTTTTCTTTTGAGATATTCTTTATGTCATGGGCCTTGTATCGTATTTCTCATATAAAATTCATATTTGCGTCATATCTTGCTTTAGAGGTATTTTTCATGTCACGAGCCTATTCTCGTGCTTCTCATATAAAATTTAGCTTTTTCGTATATCTTGCTTTTATACCATGGGCCTCTTCTCAAATTTCTCATATAAAATTCAGCTCAACCACATATCTTGCTTTTAGGGTATTTTTTATCCCACATGCCTCTTCTTGTATTTCATGTATGAAGTTTAGATCAAGTTAGCGATCCTCCTTATTATGTTCCTTGTCAAAGTGTTGTATTGCCATGTCCTAGAAGCGAGTAATTCCCTTTTCTCTGAGGATGATTTTTAGTGAAACTTTAGGCTTTTAATGAAGGATACTATAAGTTTTTTCTTTCTATTGACAATGTTAGTTGATACTGGTGTAAGTTGATATTGGTACCTGATAAGTGTCTAGTTTTAGTAAAATTATATATCACATAGACACTTATCTTGCAAAAATTCAATGTAAAATTCATTAACATGACCCCCTTTGCATTGAAATACAGAATGAGGAGTGAAAAGGTTATAAAAAGTGGAATTTAACATATTTGAGTTGTTTTTGCAGAAAAAAGAAGGAAATTAAGAAGTTGGTGCTAAGCCACAAAGTTGCAACTCATCCAGAAGAAATAAAATGAGAAAATCCAAAATAAGAGCATGAGGCTGAGTAGTGATATTGATGTTGAGCAACATTTGAGGAAACCCTCATTGCTAAGAAACCACAAGATCTAGAATGGTAGTTGAGCTTCAAGAGAAAAACTCCATGGGAGGGAAAACTCCATTGTTGATAACCAAGTTGACTGTCCAAGCTTGGGAGCAAACCCACTCGTGGAGGAAACCTCCATGGCTGATCAACTTGGATGGGAGCTAGAGTAGGTACTAGGAGATCAAAATTTCATGACCCAAAGAGTGCAAAAAGGATTAGTGAGGGTTCTTGGTGATGAAGGCTAAGGTGGGATCAATTTTGGATCAAGAAGGAGTTTAAAAGTGCTTTTGGAGTGGGGAATCCAGGTAAGCGGAGCTCTACTTATGTGTTTCTTTAATGAATTGTATGTTTTGTGGTGTGTTGAATGCATGAAACCTCTTTTCCCTTTCGCTTTTCGCTGAAAAACCATGTTTTTAGGTTTCTACCCAGAAATTGCGTAGCGGTGTTCTTGGCTCACCAAGCGACGCATGAAGAGGGAGGTCATTTTCTGAGATTTATCCAGAAATAACTTGGGGGTAGTAATGGGCCTGCCAGGCGATGCGAGCGTTGTGGAGTAATTTTCTACGTTTTGTTGGTGCGAAAGCAATGTTGATTTCCTATATATATTTTCTTCGTTCTAATTGAATGATTTCTGATGTGAAATATTGAAATGTTATTGCATATTGATCTTGGGTGAATTGTTGCATGAAAAAGCTTGGGTGAATTGTTGCATGAACAAGCATGAGGGTTAATATTGGGCTTGGGGATAAATTGAAAGCATGATGTTTAGATTAAGATTGTTGTGATTGTGTGTTTGTTTAAGTATAATTGAACATATGTATGAATCTAGAAGCATCCTTGACTGCATATTTCGTGCAATTGAATGAATGGATCATACTTTTGGATGGTTTCAGGATTTCTCGGAGGTGGGGAAAATCTGAATTATAAATGCATTCTAATGCATTGCCTAGCAGTAGGAATGCACCGTTAGGTGACACGTAGAGCATAGTAGTGTGTTTTATTATGTGTGGGTGATGTAGGTTGGACGAGTTGGGACTGTTTGTGAATGTTTAAATGTGATTGCGTATGATGTTGATGGCTTAAGGTTGAATTCCTCTTGTGTGGTAGTTTAGTGCATAATGAGAGTGAGTGTGCAAGTTAAACTTGGGTTGGTTTGAAGGGTTGGATCAAATGGGTTATTGCATGTATTGTTTTGACTAAGTTATAACTATGTATGGGGTATGCACTGTTTTATTTCCTTTGGGTGAATTACACTATGAGTATGAAGGATTATTTAGTATTACATGTGTTGATATGATTTTTAGTGGTGAATGCATAGGATGTATGGCTGTGTGTTTTGGAGTCATGTTATGATAATCATATATGTGCAATTGCATTTTGGATATGTACTTTGAATGATTGGTGTGTTTGGACATTGTTTTGGACCCTTAAACCAGAAGTTTCACGCTACTGGTGTAGCACTTGGCAATCCAGATTGGACCACCAGGCGATAGGTGAACCAGAGAGATCCTTGGAAGGTGTGGCGCCCAACGACGTTGTTCTACCGCCATGCAGTCTGCAACGCGACATCGCCTGGTGGTGCTTAGGCTGTGCAAAGCGATGCTTTAAAGGCAATTTTCATTTTGGTGTGTTTTTCATGCCTCGTGGTGATGGTCCTTGGTCTTGGATATGCTTGAATGGATTACGAGCGGGGAGGTTCATAATGGAGTTGGAAATATGTGATTAATACGGACGTGGAGGTTCGTATTGAATGTACTCTTGTGTGGGAATACGAACGGAAAGGTTTGTATGTTCCGTGCTCACACTTGAGGATGTTATGAGCGGGGAGGTTCATAACAGGATGTGTTCATGCATTTTGGACTATGAGCGGGGAGGTTTGTAGAGGTTGTTCTACGAGCGGGAAGGTTCGTAGAGGTTGGACTACGAGCGTGGATGTTCGTAGAGGTTTGACCAAGAGTCGGCAAGATTGTGGAAGCATATGATATCCCTAAGGCCATGGTCGAGTATGTGCACAATGTGATTGATGTGTTGGTCTCACTTTTAACCAAAGTACAATCTCAATTAAAAGTGAGAACTTATTCATAGTAAATTCAACCAAAGTACAATCTCAATTAAATTTTACTATATCTAATAATGTCTATTCTTTTGTCTCTTCACCAAATAAAAAGCTTAATTAATCAAAGTAAAGTCTTGACTAATTTTAGTTAGAATAAATACCTTTAACCAAAGTAAAGTCCCAATTATTGGTAAAAACTCATTTAATCACATGAAAGTTTCTAAATAAAATCAAAGTAAAGTCTCAATTAGATTTAAAAACCCTTTGACTCATATGATCAACATGCATATAGATTTAAACACTTCACTACTTAGCTAGCATGTAAATCATTACTTTTTACGTGATTCAAAGATAGAAGCTATAGATAAATGAAAACCACAACAGTAATAAAAGGAAAATAAACTTATGTAGTTGGTTCCTAAACTCTGAAGTTTCAAGCTTATCTTTTCTGCTTCCCCATGGTCTCTTTATATAGGACTTGGAATGGGCTATTCTCTTGCTAAAATTTCTCAAATATCTTTAAAATAATAATAAATATCATTTATCTTTATAGTTGTTATGAATATCTAAAAATATTTAGAGAGATATAATCAATTTTAAAACTATTTGACAAATGCAGTTGGTTGATAATTTCTGATATAATTAAATAAGTTCATTACTTAAAGATATTTGATAAATTATCACCAACTAATATTTGCATTAATTTTCCAAATCAGCCCTTTTCAGATCTGTAATCCAAAGTTGTAGATAAATCCAAATATATCAATATTTGCACTTTAACCCCTCTTCTTTGACCATTTGACCAAACTTTGACCCATTTGATGTTCTAATTGTCCAATAAGAGACTTCCACACGACTCTTCTCTTCCTTTCTTAGGGTTTTGCTGCTGCATTTTCACGTGCTTGTTAAGAATCTTTGCACCTAAACAATTTTATGTGCCTCCTTTCTTAAGAATATTTTCACGTGCTTCCAAATCGCCTTTGTTTAGGCATTTTCACTTAAACAATTTTAACTGCTGAACGAAGACAACAAACAAAAATCTCTTTTAAAAAACTTAAGTGGAAACAAGAAAGATATTTAAACACGGCGATGATGAACATGTGAATGGAGGAAGAAAGCAAGGAAGAGAGAAAATGAGGCTGAGAGAAAAAGAGGAAGAGAAAGAACGAGAGACAAAACTTGTAAACAAAGGTGCATCGACATAAGGCAACAATGTTATACACATATCAAGTAGAACATGTTGAAATTAATCCTATTCAAAGAAGTATAAGTTACTATTCTCTGAAAAAATCATAGCTTATATTTTGACTACCAGAGTATAAACTACAATTTTATTTGAACCGTAGCCTATACCTTGCCAAAAATGGCAAAAATGCCACCACCATTTTATGAGCTACGTGTTTCTTAAATCTGTAGCCTATATGACGTAGTTAAATACAATATTTGCACCAACAACACACTTGTCTACCTACTACAAAGCATCACCTCATTTACTTGATTATTTGCACCCAACATCCACTACCAACTTGTCTACGATACTCTCAGTTGGTAAAACAAAATTATTAGTGAATATACTTGATTAAAAAAATTATTATTTGCAAACTACATGTTACAAATGGTTACTTGGGGAAGAGGGCTTGGACCTAATTGCACTGTGTTAGGACAAACAAACCTAGGTTTTTCAAAACTTGAGAATCAACCTACGACAAGAAATGCAAGTACATTTGCAATGGATGGAACAATGAATATTTTTTCAAACGCTTTGAGGACAAATAAATAGGTCAAACTCACATACCTTTACATAGACATAAGAATCCCCTAAAACAAACTTTCTCATTAATGGCCTCTTCTTAGTTGAATCCCATGAAACCAAACAAAAATGTTAGTATAAGAAAATCACACCATATAAAGTTACAAGGAATAATCAAGCAACCTTTCTCATCGGGTAAAGTAGTGAAGTCCTCAATCGAGCTTGAGCTTCTTCTTACCTCAACTCGCTTTATCACCATGGTACAATGCATATGAAACACTACAAATTTATGTTTAGGGCACACAAAAAATGTTGAAGTTAGCACTTTAAGTGGTTTGCGAAATTGGGAGAGCAGTTTGGCTTGACAATCAAATTAGGGTTACATCAGCTTGAAAATGCTTTCTAACTTTACAAATTACAATATATTTATTTTTCAATTTTAATTTTTTTAATAATTATTTATCCTAACCCATATGTAAAATCTATATGTAAGGAATGTTTTTATTTGATGGGTTAAATATGTTTTTGGTCCCTTAACTTTCAGTGAAAATTGAAATTAGTCCCTTATCGAAACTTTGGTTCAATTTAGTTCCCCAACTTTAAAAGTGTGTGGTTTTAATACTTTTAAATTTTGTTAATTTTTTTTAACGTTTCAAACGCATATCATGTTAACATTTGAGTTGTTTACACTATTTGACACATTTTCGCTTCAATGTTAGCTAAAAAATTATCATGAAACGCGTTTGAAAGTTAAATAAACTTAAAAAAGTTGCTTAAAAGGATTAAATATTCACATAATTTTAAGGTTGGGAAACTAAATTGGGTTAAAGTTTTGAAGAAAAACTAATTCCAATTTTCACTTAAAGATGAATGATGAAAAACATATTTAACCATATTTAATTATAGATAGAATTAACATTACATATGAATTATTTCTTTTGAAAATCATGTTAATATCTTAGTTATTTACACTGTTTGACACATTTTTGCTTCAATGTTAGCTAAAAAATTATCATGAGACATGTTTGAAAAAGTTAAATAAACTTAAAAAAAAATTGCTTAAAAAGAATTAAATCAACATAGTTTTAAGCTTGGAAAACTAAATTGGGTTAAAGTTTTAAAGAAAATCTAATTCTAATTTTCACTTAAAGATGAAGGACTAAAAACATATTTAACCATATTTAGTTATAGATAAAATTAACATTACATATGAATTATTTCTTTCGAAAATCTTCCTACCCCCACATGCTAAACTTACATATAAATATATTTTAGGAATATCTGTCATTAGTTCCATTTAAATTTATATACGAAAAGAATTAGTATGTATCGTCAATTTACGTAGTAATATAAATCTATATGCAAATTAAAATTTATCTACAAATTCAAATTCATTTGTAAATATCAATCGAAAACTAACCAATTTTCTTAAGTAAACATATTGATAGTTTATCATTATGACAGGTTGATTCCCTTAAATTAAAAAAGAAAGAAAGTAATTTAATGCCTCTCATCTCACAACACATACATATATTTAGAGAAGCCATTTATAGAAAATAAAAAGTTATGTATTTGAAAATTAAAAAGACAAAAAAAAATGCACGCAAAATTTTAAAAATATTAAAAGTAAACTTAAAAAATGCTGAAGAAAACCAAAATCATATTTTATTTAGTTTTACTGAAAGGTATAAATAAAAATAATCTATAATAGAAGTTAGTTTTTATTGAAAAACAAGTCTATAGATTTACCAATATATTTATAATTAATATAACAAAATAACTTTTTAAACTTATTTAGGTCGGATATAAATTTCAAAGAAAAAACTGACGGGAGATAAATCAGTCTCAAATTTCATATTTTTAATAACATTTTATTGAGTTATTTTGTTATTTCCTGTCTCTTATTTCCCCTTGTTATCAAGTTAGGCAAAATTGTTATTCATAAGCAAATTGCAAATTTTTACTTAAAACTAGCACATCAGTAGAATTTTTTTATTAAAATCAATAAATTCGTTACTAATTTATTTTATTAACTCATAACTAATTTGATTGAGATAAACAAGTGTCTATGAATAAGATAATTTACTTCAGTAAGCTTCTAATTTATAATTTATTTTGGTTTATTATTGTCCTTTATAATCTTTAATTTTTTATTTGTTATTATTTATAATTACACATAATAAAATTTATAATAAAAAAATTAAGGTAATACTAGTTTAAATTAATAAATAAAAAAATTAATTTTTTTAAATAACTGAAAATTAATTTTGATCGATAGTCATTGAATAATATAGTAAATAAAACTACTTATAAAAGATTATACAACTTTTAAAAAAATCTAAAAGTAGAATTACAGAATTATAATTTTTATATTTAGTAGTTATATTTTTCTGTAATTTAATAAGTTAATTTCTTCACCTATAGCGAGTACATTTTCAACTTCCAAAGTAGTTTTGCCATATGGCCCTAATTACTTATTGTTTTCTTGGAAAGTTAAAAATCGCATTTTATTTTCTGACTAGTTACATTTAGGCAAAGACCTTAGGAGGTAAGTAATGACGATTTGCTACTCCATAAGTGTAAAGGTCGTATATTATAAATACCTTAACAAATTGCTTTGGAAATAGTGTCAAACCATTGTGTAATTTCCAACAATTCAAATACTATTTCCAACTACTGTCAACAATCATAGCAATTTTACATTTTAATTAATATTTTAAGCTTCCCTATCTTTTCATCAAACAACTCAAATTGTGGTAGTTTCAAGAAATTGGCATTCAATACCCAATGGTTTCAAAATTAATGACTAGAAAAAGGACGATAAAAGGAATTTTCATTAGCACAATGGTGATAAGTATGAGTACTCAAATCGTTTGCTACAAATCTGTTTTCGTTTTTTGACGTTGGCTAGGTGCAAGCATGGCTACTGGTACTCAAGCAGATGTGCAAGTATCATTGAAACTTGTGGTGAACAAAGAGACTAACAAAGTATTATTTGCCGAAGCTGAAAAAGATTTCGTAGATGTGTTATGTAGTTTTTTAACTTTGCCTTTAGGAACCATTGCCAGACTTGTAGAAAATGAGTCCACCATGGGGCCAGTTACAATAGGTTCTCTGAATTCACTCTATCATAGTGTGGCAGCTCTTGATAACAATTTTTTGTATCATAAGCAAATATTATTGCATCCTAGGTACATGGCTGAAGATTTTTGCAACAGTCTCAAACTTAACATTGATGACACTCAGCCCAAAATATATTTTGTCTGTAGCGGCGAGTCTACATATTCTTGTGACTCAATATGTTGCACATCATACTCTTATTGTCGGTGTGGCAAACTTAGAAACCGGAAAGCTTCGTTGAAAAGTTCACCCAAAGGATTTGTCAATGATGTTGCGACATTTGTCATAACCGATGATTTGATTGTAATGCCAAATTCTATGGATTATTCAAGTTTTGCTCATCTCCAGAATTCCGGAATTAAATATCCGTGTTTATTGAAGGAAATTACAGTGAATGTCACCAGGAAAAAGGTTCTTCATCTACGTTACTTGCACTGCGTATAGACCGTATTTTAATTTGAATTTTTGATCTTATGTATGAATCTTAAAATTTTGTACAGGTGCTAGATTTGCTGAAGTGTTCTCTGCTTTCCAAGTCTTGTTTAACAGATTTCCTTTTAGAAAAAAAACCAATCATTCAGGCGCCCACGTTTTTCTCGCGTAGTGCTGAGAACAATAGTAGCATCAAATTCAAGTTGAAGCTTGTTATAAGAAAATCAGATGGAAAATTTTTGTACGCTCAAGGGGATAAAGATTTTGCAGACATGGTTCTAAGTTTTCTGACATTTCCTTTGGGAGGAGTTGTGCGTAAGTTGGGAGGAAATAGCTGTGTGGGCAGCATTGATGGATTATACAAAAGCGTATCTGGTATCGATGAAAACTTATATTTCATGTCAAAAGCAGCAAAGAACAGGCTTGTTGATCCTTGCTTGTTCCCGCAGTTAAAATTAAGCATCCAGATTTTACCCATTCTCGATTCATCGGAATTAAAATATTTAGTGTATCATCGATATATTGATTTTGGAAAGAAATCTTTTGTTCATTATTTAAAAGCGGATGAGAGTGTACCTGCTAATGCAAGTAATTCTAATTTCTTGTCACTTAGTGGTTCTGAATCACCTGGAATAAGTGATAAAGGTATTGTGAAGGGATCAAAAATGTTCTCTGTAACAGATGATTTGGTGGTGGCACCGTCATCTCTTTTTGCAGATTTAAATTTGATCTCGAGTTTGAATACTTCTTTCCTTGATGTGAAAGAAAAGGTTGTTACCATTGGATTGATGGAGGTAATTGTACCTTTATTTCTATCTTTTTGTCATATTTTTGTGTCTGAATTTTTATCCCATTTTTATCATGCAATTTCTAATCGTATTTATTTTGGTGCAGTGTCTTAATATATTGAATGCATCCTTAACATCAACGTCTGCTCTCTCAATTGGCCTCCGTCACTTGATTTCTGAAGTAAAGGTTGAGAAATGAGAGCTTTTTGTGCTGAGTTTAATTTATATGTTCACCACCTCTTACATATAGTGTTGGATGCTGGAAGATCAGAACTTTAAACCCGAAAAAAAAAATAATGACTTTTTAATGTTTGCAACAGTTTTGTTATTTTAGTTTATTTTTATTCATATTTTATTATTGTGTTCAATTAAATACATCACCCTAAAATCTTGATGATTATTTAGGACAGTACTAGAGATAACAATTCGGAGGGTTTTAGTGAGCTGATCTAAAGGCCCGTTAAAAAAAATCTTGATATCCCGCACAGGCCCATCATGCGAGACACATCTAACACATTTTTACGCATATTTTATATTTGTTATTTTTCTTGAATATTACTTTTTTGAATAAATACAAATAGTCCATAACACTTTTAAAGATCAAAATATTTGTAAAAGTAAGTTGTTAAGAGGTCCATCTAAAACAAATTATTTTTATATTATTTAATATAACTGGTTAGGTTTTTTTCAAGTGTAACTTACCAATCGATAATTAATTGTGCTTCGGATCATTACTAAATCGAGTTTTTAAGGTTGTAATATAAGTTGTTGCAAAACACTAATTAGACATGTGCTTACAGATGTATTTACTTTTTTTTTTAGACACGTGCCAACCCAGTTCATCACGGATTCAACTCGGGTGAACTGGGTTCTAAGCAAGTTGGGTAAAAAATTAATATGTACTAAAATTTGTAAAAAAATTTCAACTCAAATCCATGATGGGCCGGGTTAGCTCATAGGTTTCAACCCATTTTGACAACTCTAACAAAGGCCCATAATCTCATTTAATTTGTCTAAATATTAGGTCAATACAAAAAATAAAGAAAACAAATAGGAATCTTCAATTAATTTCACATATTTTATAAATGCAATTATTTTAGCTTATCATTATATAAAAAATATGACTTTTTCAATTATTTCATTATTAAAAGACCGATGATAAATAGGATTTTCTATTAATTTGAGTTTCATTTTATACAAATCATTATCTTAAATATTTTTTCTAAACCTTTTATACCTTCTCTTTATATCTTTGACTTCATCTGTTTGAAGATCAAAGTACGCTATATATAAGACTCTTATCATTAAGGTCTACAATCCCATTTGATAGAGATATCTTTGATATCTTCTCTATTATGATTTTCTTTTAAGTTTTTTATAATGATTTTCTGTTGTTTGTATTTTTCACTTTATATTTAAGTGTATTTTAGTTCTGTAAAATAACTCAGTTCCCATATCTACTATATCTACTATATAACTAAAAAAAGATAAGCCTAATGAAATTACTTCAATACCCCAACTTATTTTGTTGACAAGTGTCCATTTTTGTGGTTTTTTAGTCATTCTACATAATTTTGCACATCCCTTCTCCAATTGACACGTGTCAACTCCTTTATATACTCCATATATTAACTTTATCCTTCTTTCCACCTTCTTCTTCCATATTCATCTTCTTCTTTCAATCCTCAAAGCTTTCCACCTCCTACTTTCATATTCATCTTCTTCCTTCTTGTTTGGAAGTTAGTTTATTCCTTTTCTTGGTTGAATAGTTCCTTTTGTATATGCTTTGATATTCTTTGGTTGAAATTTATTTTTTCTTCAACTTGCTTTAAAGCTTCAACCTTTCTTGATTTTGTTTGGTTGAAAGCTTCAACCTTACATTTGTTGTTGCTTTGATCTTCTTGGTATATATTTATTTTGAACTTGCAAGGTTTCTTATATTTTCTTGGTTTAGAGTTAGTTCCTTCCTTTTATTATAGTATTTTTCTTACATTTCTGAATTTTTTATGGTCCAATGTTATTGCAATCAACGTTTCTTGATTTTTTTTTTGTTGAAAGCTTCAACCATATATTTGTGGTTTCTTTGTTTTTTTTTTTTTATTTTTTTTTTTTTAAGCTTATCAACCTTTATTTATTTTTTTTGGTTCTATGTTGAAGCTTCAACTTTTGATGATTTTTTTTGTTCAAAGTTTGTTCTTTTATTAGTTATATAATGTATCTCATGTCTATATATTGCTTTTGCAGATGGCTAGGGAACTTGATATGATCAAAGATATTGATGGAAATAGAGAAACATTGAAACTAGCCGTCAGAATTATCGATCTCTGGGTTATGGGAAACAAGAATTCTTCTGGATCAAAAGGACACATAAAGATGATTCTTATGGATCAAAAGGTAACTTACTTGGTCAAAGTTAATTTTTTATACCTGGACATAGTATGATAATGATTTTTATGTTTAGGGTGATGTTATACCTACAATGACTAAAAAGGAAGATATTGAAATATGGCAAGACAAGCTCACGGAGGGGAGTACTTATAAAATGCATAATTTCAAGATCTTGAAGAAAAAATCTCAATTTATAGTTTGTGACCACCCGTTTAAGTTATTGTTCATAGGAGTCACCTTTGTACGACCTTAACCCATTGCAAATGTACCTATGAAGGTTTTCAAGTTCAAAAGTATTAAAGAAATTATTGAAGGGAATTACTCTACTGATTTGTTGATTGGTATATATATTAACTTGCCTTTTTAACTTGCTACATCTATTTCTATTTTAAATATTTGTTTTGTCTTTGTGAAGCTGTGATTTCTAAATTTTTAGATTAGTGGATTTGTTTTGACTTTGTGAAGATGTTATTTGTAAATTTTGTAGATGTAATTGGTGTTACGAACAATGTGCAGATTAAGGTGCAGAATAATGATGTCACTTTTTGAAACATCCCGGTTGGATATTACTAATTTTGAAACCTCATTTATTATACTGTCTTTTCCCAAAATGCAGGAAAATTAAAAACCTTTGTTATCGTAATAATTCAAAATCCACAAAAACATAAATATCAAATACAATGTTCAAGTTTGACAACATATGTGTTTACAAAGTCTTTAAAATCTGTAAAGTAATACAACTCTATAAAAAGAAGACTCCCCAAGATAGCCCCGCTCCGGGTCTATGCCTCACCAGCACCACCTGCAACATCATCTGCTCCTGTGTAACGCATTACACGATCATCACCAAACACAAGTAGATAGGGTGAGCTAATAGATAAACATATACCAATTCAAATAGATATATGCATGCACTTATCAAAGGAACTCTATCCTTTGATTCCATACCACATGGCCACCACCATGTTATCCATGCTCTACATCTTTGGATGGTAACCTCAAGATCCCCTTTGTTGCCATACCTATAAGCCACAACTTTTAGAACACGTGCGGGAAACCTGCTACAGACCACACTCTGTAACACTGGGTGGAGTTCCCAATACAAACCATAGTTTGTATATGTCCCTAGACTACCAAACCCTCCGACCAATGCTGAAGAGGGCAATCTTTTTGGACCCATCCCTACGAGCCACAACTCGCACACTCACACCGGCAACACTTGCCAATCTGAGCCACAACTCAAGGAATGCTCGTGTTCATCCACCATCCCGAGCCACAACTCAAGAGATGTCATTCTGAGCCACAACTTAAGGAATGCCACGTGTTTACCCTTTATCCCGAGGCACAACTCAAGAAACGCTCCAGCAAGTCGATCTGTAAGGTATCACCCAAAGCCCTGTAGACCATCCACATCCAAAGCATACATACGTTTTGCCTTTACAGGTATCGCTTGGTGCTGCTCTCAAAGTTGCCAGGCGAAATTCCATTCCAGACCGCCTGGCGGAAATTCTCGGCCGCCAAGCACTATGCGCACCCTAAAGCCCAGATCCTACATTTGTCGCCTGGCTAAACCACCCTCACTGCCAAGTGCCACACATTCCATTAATTTTTCCTGATTTGTTGCTATCGCCTAGCGGTTCGCCCTCACTGCAAGGCGCTACACCAATAATGCGAATTTACTGGTTTTTAGCACAATAGAGCATATTACTTCCTTAATCCAAACATAGAAACATACTATAACTTTCACCAAGTTACAGACATCATATCCTCTGGTCTTTATTCCCACACTTCTTAATTTATTACCAACATTCCTATTTCCATACAGATTCACCAACCCAAGTATCCCAACCATTTGATTTGTTAAGATCATTATTGTTATTCATAGTAAGCCACTGTCAACTTCATACTACTTATACCCCATCATTGACCCCAAAGATTTTCCTCAATCTCCATCCAAATTCATGTAACGTAACACTTATACCTTAACCTATATTTACACCACATTTTCAACTTAGGTAAATCCACACCATCAAACAAAGCTCTAGTTTAATTAACTGGAAAGGTACTATCATGGCATCCAAATCTGTTAAAACCCAAATCTTAATTTAACATTCTCACATAGTTCCCCCCATGGCTTATTTATCCTTTTAACCCCGTATCACCCAAAAATTTCGTTCTCTCTCTCTTACACGAATGGATGCTTGAAATACTCTTCTTATAGTGCACACAATTCTGTAGTGGTTCACTCTCCCAATTATTCTCTCTCCTATACTTACTAACCCAATTTAGTTAAATTTAATTAAAAAACAAAAATCTAATTAAAAGTGTCTTCATGGTACTTCAATTTCCATTACTAAGTGGTTCTCTAGCCTCTCATTCTACTCCTCAAGACGGCTAGGGTTTCTACTCCTTCACATTCATGCAAAAAAAAAAAAAGAAAATTGGCAAAAAGGAACTCATTTCACCTAAGCTAAGACTTGAACACACAATCATTCAATTTCAAGACAAGCGTACAACCAATTCAACCAATTCATGTTTCATGATAATTCCTATAAATATAAGATTATATTATCAATTATCATGATCAAGCATATTATTATTAAAATAATAACCAATTGAAAATACAGGACTCGAACCAAAGTCCTTTTATAATAATCAAGTACTCTCAACCACTTAAGCTAATACTTTTCCACATCATAAAGACTAGCATTAATTGTGATAGATGCTCCCACATCCTACATTTATTAATTATTTATTTATTTAATTAAATTTCTCAGTCTTATACCTTTCATCTGAAGGACTTGAGATTTTTGAATTGTTTCATTTGTGTTTTTTAAGTCTTTATTTAAGTTTGTAAAATGACTAATATTTTTCTTTTAACTAATCATCATGTAGTGATTCAATTATTTCCATCACTGTGTAGGATTCCTATTATCAAAAATTTGTTAATCATTGGAAGGGAAATGATGAAGAAGATTATTGTGCTATAATTCTGATTCAGGCTAGGATCAAGCCTGCATTAGGTGTTATTCTTTTTAACTTTTATTCATCACTACGTTTTGTTGATGACTAATGTATTTTCTTTGTATTAGCACCATGGCCAGTGTCATTGTCTAACTTGTGGAATGGTTCCAAACTGTTAATAGGTGTTGATGCACCTAGGGATAAAAAAATTCGTACCCGTGGGTATCTGCGGATAAAACCCGCAATGGATAGGAAACAAATATTAAAAATGGATACATGCTACCTGCGGGTACATGTATTTTTGATACCCGCATGCTAATGGGGTGGGTATGGGTATCATAGTATCCGTATCCGTGGACCCGTACCCGCTAAATTTTAATTCAGAAAAATATCCTCATATATATATATATATATATATATTAGTAAAAAAAATTGAGTCTTCATTCAATAATGGTAGTCAGATTCTTACCCCACATCGGAGTAGATTACTTCCAGATACTGTGGAGGCATTGATGTGTCTCCAAGACTGGTTATAGACCAACATGAAAGGTAATGAAATTAACACTTTTAATTAGATATTTTAATTAAGTGATTGTTAGAAATTTTTAATGAACTTCTTATGTTTTCAAACTCTTTTAGATTAAAATTGGACAACATGAAACTTTATACAATTATAAAAGTATATTCATTTGTGTTGACATGAGAAGCCAAGGTGGTTTGCTTCTTGAAGATTTGATGAAGATTGAATGAAGCTCTTTTGAACTATCTAAAAGCCATAAACATTGGGAATGAAGCCTACATTGATGAATGAAAGGAGATTTTATGATATTCATGGTGATCAAGGCTGAAACATGTGCTCTCCATGTAGTTACATCATTAAGAAAGTGTACTTGTAGTTTGTAATTCATGTTGTAGACCTTAAAGCATTAATTAGATGTAGTTTGGTCTTTGGTGTGT
>Ga0214545_1004958_pt1 | contig 24523 bp, 10 predicted proteins | sample CNSS4metaG_FD_160064 | JGI IMG/M metagenome (GOLD analysis project Ga0214545, IMG submission 160064) | Root nodule microbial communities from cowpea collected in UCLA plant growth center, Los Angeles, California, USA - CNSS4 | ecosystem: Host-associated > Plants > Roots > Nodule | place: USA...
AACTTGGCATGTGAAATGAATGAGTGGTGTGGAACTAAAGGAACATGGTATTAATATGAGATGAGGCCCTAGACTCATGGGGTGGTGATGATCAGAGGTATGAATTTGAAACATGATGCGTATGAGGAATTAATCTCAGGGATTGATATGGAATTGTAAATATGATTTAATATTCTCTTATTGTTGAGTTATGAATGTTGGTCCGTGTCAGCGTGTAAATTCCTTGGGGTCTCTAGGTGGGACCTCCAGGGTCGCGCTTCAGTGGTCGGGACGTAATTCCATGGCCCTTGTTAGTGAGTGTCCATGGTGGTGCCCCATTTGTATAACTAGGTAAGGATTCAAGTTAAGGTTGCATCCTGACACCCTAAGGAGCCCGTTAGTCTCACTTAGAGTGGACTGACTCCTGTGGTGAGAGTAGCAGGAGGCCTGAAATTCATTAAGGGCTAACCTTGTGGTGAGGGAAATTTGATTCATTGTAACACTTGTAACACATAGCTTGGAGATGAGCAGCTCGGGGGTGAGCAGAGGTATCCACCACAAGTGCAAGCATCTGCTGAATCCGACCAGGTTATACATATCCAGATGAGTCGAGTCGAGTCGTAGTGTATTGAATGAAGAGTCATAACGTGCTTGGTTGTTATATGTATATGGGATGATGATAATGTATTTGACTATATGATGAATATGTATTGACTCTAGCTTACCCGTTTTGTTGCATGGTTGTATTGTATGTGGCTGTTCTTCTTGCGATGATCATCAATTTGATTGATGGGAGCAGATGGGCGAAGTTCTCGTGGTCAACAAGAGAATGGCGAGTCCGCTGCTTAGCCATCTGGGCCAGAGTTATTTTATTCACGATTTCTTTAGGACTACGACCCCTATATCATTTTATGCTTTCCTACTCTACATTCTCTGTTAGAATTGTATCTGGTTTATGTTGACATCGTGGTGTACCCAGGTTGTAGGAGTTGTGTTAAGGACCCCAAGACTATGCTACTATATTTTTATCGCGTGACATTTCCTTTAATTTTGTTTAATAATTAAATGAGACGTTACAATAAAAATAGTCAACAAATAAAAAAGCACAAAAATAGACGTAGAAATTACAAGGACTAAATATACAAAAAATACGACGCACGTTTAGAATATGAATAACATCTTTTATGTTCATGTCAAAATATGTAGAAGAAACTTTAAACTCTGCCCTCATTTTCAAGTTTTTCTACAAAAACCTTAAAGATCAACAAGTAATATAAAGATTAAAGATCTTATATTAATTAATCCAACCTCATTTACCTTGCAATAATATAAAAATAACATTCTCCGTGATATTGTAAACACTCTATGAATACGTAGAAATAATTTATTTTGTTGTGAATTCTAGGGTTTTAGGTTCATAAAAATTAAAGATATTTGCGTCTGAAAGCAAGAGAACATGCATGTTTTAAGTTGTGTTGGGGAGGGAAAAGTCTAATACGTAGAATTGAATAAACGTGTGAAAAACTTTAAATGTGTATTATTTATTTTATTGCAAGTAAGTAATAAGTCACATTATAAATCATAATTATTGAAAAAAATATATTAAAAGATTATGAAACTTTGGACCAAGTCTTGAAACTCTTTGTAGTCTCAATAGATAAATTTAAGTGAATTAATACAGTTATATTGAAGGATATGTTCCAAAGAGTTGTCTTCCAACAACGCGTTAATACAAGTGTTTCTAGAATTTGTTTCTTTAATCTCTGATCTTTTCACCATATCAAAATTTAATTTTTCAATTGAAAATATTAAAAAAATCATGAAAAGTCAAAAAACAAATTATATATATATATATATATATAATTTATTATTAAATATATTCATTTATTAATAATTTTGACTACAATATATATTTATAATATATATTAGGGTTAAATATGTTTTTGGTCCCTTAACTTTCAGTGAATTTTGGAATTAGTCCATTTTGAAACTTTGAACCAATTTAGTCCTTCATCTTTTAAAATACGTGGATTTAGTCCTTTTAATCCAATTTTGTTAAGTTTATTTGACATTTCAAGCGCGTTTCACAATAGTATTTGACTTAACATTAAAGCAAAAATGTGTCAAATAGTATAAACAAATGAAATAGAATCCTAACATGTGTACGAAACATCAAATAAACCTAACAAAATTTGATTAAAAGGACTAAATCCACGTATTCCGAAAGATTAAGGACTAAATTGGTCCAAAGTTTCAAAATGAACTAATTCCAAAATTCACTAAAAGTTAAGGGACCAAAAACATATTTAACCCTATATATTAGGCTTAATTAAGTTTTAAGTTGATAATAAATATAGGATTTTAATCAAGTCTTTCTTAAAGAAAAGTTCCTACTAGGTACTAAAAATTTTTAATTTTTATATTTTTTCAAATGATGACATAATTATAATATTTTCTATCATCTTTTTATTTTCTTTTACATGTTAAGTAACATTAAATAATTTTATGGTTAATATAAAAATAACAATATAATTATAATAAAATGATGAATGACTTTTATTATTTTTATTGAAAATATATTCATAACAATTATGATTTTACGATGACTTCCACATGCTCATCTATAACAATCAAAAGATTGTCTCATTATTACTATTGATGTGTTTTTACTATCCAACATGTATTTTTAACAAAAGTAATAAAAGTCACTCGTCCTATATTATTATACAAAGTGATTTCTTCTTTTTTATGTATATATATATTTTTTTCCAATTTTACTTTTTAAATGACCTTTTTTCAAATTTAACCATTTTCTAAATTAATTAAATAAAAATTATCTAAAAAATAAATAAAAACTATCTATAGTTAAATTAAAAAAAATATTTATTTTTATTTTTATCATTATTATTTTTTATTTTTTTATCATTATAAAAAACAAACACGTATGCAAAACATATATTTTCATTAGTTTTATATTAAACATATTTTTTTTTGCATTATGACAAAACAAGATAACAATCATAGCATCCGATTAACAAAAGGTTAAATATTATGAAGTAAAAAAAAAACGTTAATTAAACTTATTTCTTAAACAATAAAATGTATTTACTTATTGGTTATGAATTTTAAAACATTTATCACGTGTATTAGGCATACTATTTTTTTTTTATCCAAATCTTGTGCAAAAGACACTTATTTTAATTTTCTAAAACTAATATTAATCCATGTTAACTTTTGTGCTCAATGAATTAGTGGAGAGGATATAAACCATGGGTGTTTTGTTTTATGTACATATATGATATGATGATGGAAATGTTGAAGTGCCTTGAAAATAGCACCTACTTAAAATAAGAATGGGAAAGTTTGGCAGAGATGTTTGTAGTGTTTTTGAAAATGAAGAATAAAAGTTGAATAAGATGAGTTGGAAAGGGACAAAATAAAAAGAAGATATTGGTTTGGTTTGGTTTGGTATGAAAGGCAATAGCAGCTTCCCTTGTTTGCATCCAAACTCAGTATAATGCCAATTATCACCACAGTCATTCCAAACAATGCCAGCCCATCACATTGCCATGCCTTTTTTTTTTCATTATGGATTCTCCTTCTCATCTTTCCACTGGTCCCCATATAAACCAATCATCAACATAATTATCAAACCTACTTATTATTTCCTTAATTATCATTATCTTTACCAACAAATATTAATGCTTCAATATGTCTTCTTCAATGTCTTTAAACATACCTATTTCTTTTCTTTTCTTAAAACTAATACTTGTAATCTAAACTTTAAATATCAAAGTATTTTTATTTAAGTAATAGTATTTATAAATCGGAGATTTTAATTTAATATTACAACGTTATCGTTGGAAGTTCCACGTTGATCAGAGATAAGTCAATTTCATACTTGAATGTAAACCTTATCTTATAAGTCAGTTTTGTAAAGTTGAATTAAGCCTAAAGTTCAATTTTTAACACTATCAGAGTCATAGTTAAAGTTTATCTTAGCGAGATTTGTGCTTTGGTATCAGAGCCATTATTTGTTAGAAGTTTTACCATTTTTAACATGGTATCAGAATTATAGTTAAAATTTATTCTAACGAGATTTGTATGTAGGTATCATAACTATTATTTGTTGGATATATAATTTCACTAATTGTCAGATTATCCATTAGTATCTAGTCTCACTCATACATCTTTCAAATTAATTTTGTAAGATTGAGTTAAATTTATAATCCGATCCTTAATAATTATTTATAAAATCATGATTATCTTTTAAGTATATATTGTAATTTGGTCCTCTATATATAATATTTAAGTATATATGGTTGCTAGCTAGCTAGGTACAACCACACCAAAACCAAGCCCATGAGAATTCAGAAGATGGAGCAGCCTAGTGTGTAGCAGTGAAATAAATGGTTGGGTTGGCATCATAGTCATGCTGCTAATAATAATAATCCTTTCCTTATAGCAGTAGAAGTCGTTTTCTCTTGTGCGTCTTCGCCCTGAATCATGTTCCTACTTTCTATGCATCACATAATTTGTTTCTTCACCAAGAGACATTGAAAACTCCACACAATCAATTTTAGATTTTCAATCTTTCTCCACATGCTTATCTCTTTGCATTTATATTATATATCCTCACTCACCGTCTTCAACAAAAACCTTCTCTGCCTCCGGGCCTGTGGACGCTCAATATAATTATATTACCAAAATTACAGAGCCATCAAATTTCATTTATTATTTTCTAACCAGCAACCTTTGACTAGACACACACAATAAAACCATAACCACCGTAGTACCATACGCTGTCAAACGTTGTGGGGTATTTCTTAAATTTAAGTAAAATTTGAAAAGCTAAAATGATAGAGAGAAATAAAAATTTAAATGTTTTTTTTTTTTTCTGTAACAGTTCACAGAAGTGCTTTTTCATTTGCTTTTTTCTTCTTCTTCATCTTCTACTATAGTTGTCTATTTGTGTGTGGACACCGCAGCACGTTCTCTGTGGCATTGCCATTATCATGATCGAAAATGGAAGGCACAGAGCTTGTTGTGGCTGCCAATAACATTATCATCATCCAAAGGGAAACCCAACCACTGTACCTATTAACACATACATTGTTGCCACATAAATTATAACATCACCGACCCTCTCCATTTTCTATGCTGACAACCTCATTAATTTTCACGTACCTATTTTACCATCTCTTTTTCAACGTATCTTGCTTTCAATTTAAAATACATTAAAAAAAATACCTCCATTTCTCCATTTATAAATATGAATATTAGTTTTCTTTTTATGATTATTTTTCATTTTTTTAATTTAATTTTAATGCTAACAAACATATCAATAGTGAATATAATTAGTTTATTATGAACCTATGATAAACGTTAATTGCAATTTATTAGTGTTTTTTCTTTAAAGGATGGGACAGATTCAAATGGTAGTTTTGAATGTTTGAAATCATCCTACGTGAAATCTTCTTAAGATGGAATAAAATTAACATTGAAACAAGTTAATAATATTTTAAAAGGTTGATCAATTTCTAAGACAAAAAAGAATTGTAAGGGAGCGAGTATGTTTATTTCAACAACTCATTTTTTTCAGTCTTTTAAATCAATTTTTCTATTACACGAGTCACATAAAATTTAATATGAACTTCATATTTATTATTTATATTTAAATGAGTGATATCAATTTAACGAGACACGTATGAAAATTATATATATTTAATGAGCGAAAAGTATTTTGGTTGAATAAGAAATAAAGAGAATCTTGATGTAAATTGAAGACAAGGAAGAAATTTATTTTTTATTGGAATGTAGCAAAAAAATCTTACAGAGAAGAATGTGATTTGATCAAAGAAAATTACAAGACTAAAGTTATTTCTCTGTGGTTCACACAATATACATGAACATCCAAATCATAAAATCAATTGCTTTACTGCTATATTTTTATGCATCCAGTGTTATTTAAAACTTGTTAATAATTAACCAGAGGCAATGCAATTAGTGGTTATTTGATATTTTATAAAAAATATTAACATAACAATAAATACTAAATCCTCTCCGACCATTGTATGGAGATGCACTCTTAGAATCAATATCAAGTAAAAAATCTTATAGATAAATAAAAAAATGTCTTAAAAGATATGATAATTAGTGGTTTAATAATATAAAGAATAATAAAGATAGAAGTAATTATCCATAAAACTGTAACAGCATGTTCTATAAATAGTGAAATTGAGAGATACGTTGTCTGGAAGGAGCGTGTGGCATATATTTCGAAAAGTTCCGACACCTCTGTAAATGAATATGAAATGAGTAATGAATAGTTTAGCTTAAGCATATACTTGTTTTTGTGTGAAGAAAGTAGAAGGGTGTGAAGAAAGCAAAGGTGAGAGAGAATATTGCAGGGACAGAAACCTGCAGAACTATTATTACTGGTCTTATTATTAGTAAATATTGGGATGAAGGGTTAATTAATTATTGTTGATGAGGATTTTGTTGAAATGAAAAAAAAGGGACTAAATTTGGGATGTGATGTTAAAATTAAAAATAATTTTGGCATTGGGAAAGTAATAATAGGTGTGAAGGAAAGGCAAGTAAACATAAAACTGAAGGCGAGGAAGGGAAGCAAAGAAAAAAGAGAAAGTTATTGTGTTATTGTTTTCTCTCTCTATCTGTGTTTCTTTGTTGGACTCATTCGCTTCAAACGCATCTATCGCTTCCCCACCTCTTTCTACTACCACTACTCGAATGAGAATGGTGCTGCTTCTGCTCTTGCCTTTGCTGGCCCTTTTCTCAAGAGACACCGTTTCTTCCATTATCTTTTGATTCCTTCTCATCTTATTTCTTCTATTTTATTTTATTTATTTTATTTATTTTTTGTTTTGGTTTTGGTTTTGGTGTTGGTTTTGGTCCACCCTTCTATTGAACACTCCGCCTTATAGGCCTTCCCCATCTTTATTTCTTTCATTCTTGTTCTGTGCTTCTCATTATTATTGCCTTCTCCTTTCTCTCTCTCTCTCTCACCTCTGCATTTCTTGTCCCATTAATTCTTCACCTTCGCATTCTCTCAAACACCATGGCTGTGCAAGCTCAATATCCCTCCAATGTACTCTTTCTAAACTGCAGGTTTGCATCTTCTTTTCCATTTCAATTTTTTCATCCATCCACCTTCTTTCTCATTACTATTATCAATATTCATGTATTTGCAACTTGCAACTTGCAACAGCAAAACCGGAAAAGAACCATATGACTATTCTATGGCAGGGGAACTCCTTGATCATCATAATCAATCTCCTATGTTATTCAACAACGGAGGTAGTTTTTTTCCTTTTTCTTCTCTTCTGTGTAACATGAGTGCATGTAGTTCTTATTAGACTATTGTAGAAGAATCACCAATTTCAATGATTCATGAAACAGGTAGTAATTCTCGAAAGAGAGGAAGAGAAACAACAGCAGCGCCAAACCTTGTCAATTCATTCTCTTTACAATCACAATCTCAATCTCAATCTCCACAGTTCATAGACCTCACTCAACTTCATAATCAAAATGTAGTCTCCACAGGGCTCGGCTTATCCTTTGGTGACCAACAATTACAACAACAACAGCATGGGTGTTACTCCTCTTCTCTCCTATCTCTTTTACCCGATGCTTTCACCTTGCAAATCAAACAACACCATGATCAAATCGACCAATTCCTTCAACTCCAGGTACCTTTTTACAACACTTGTACTGTTAACAATGGAGGTTGTGTTATGATTGAAAAAAGGTTAGTATATCGATATTGTTAATTTAAAAGTAGCGATGCAGGGCGAGCAATTGCGGCGGGCATTAACGGAGAAGAGGAAGAGGCATTATCGGGCGCTGCTGAGGGCAGCGGAGGAATCGGTGTTGCGGCGGCTGAGGGAGAAGGAGGTAGAGGTGGAGAAAGCGACGCGGCGCAACGCGGAGTTGGAGGCACGCGCGGCGCAGCTTGGCGTGGAGACGCAGCTTTGGCAGGCGAAGGCGAAGGCGCAGGAAGCGACTGCGGCATCGTTGCAGGCGCAGCTGCAGCAGGCCATGATGAGCGGCGAGGATGGCGGGGGAGGGGTGTCGTGCGCCGGGGGCGAGGCCGAGGATGCCGAGTCAGCATGTGTTGACCCGGAGCGAGTTGGTCCGAAATGCAGAGGGTGCGCAAAACGCGTGGCTTCAGTGGTGGTTTTGCCGTGTCGCCACCTATGCATCTGCGCTCAGTGCAACACACATTTTCGGGCGTGTCCCGTTTGCCTCACCGTTAAAAATTCAACCGTTCAAGTCCATCTTTCTTAATCTTAGTACCCATTCACATGCCTCTCCTTCGCAACTAAACACACCCAAATCAGTATCGCATTAAACAATAACAGTAATAATAATAATAATAAAAAAAAATCAAATGTTTTTATTTATTTATTTATTTTCTCTCACTAGTGTTTATCTTTTTAATGAATCCAAGGGGGATTTTTTTTTTCTTTCTTTGTTGTTGTACATCACTGAGAAGAGAATTGAGAAGGTTGGGTGACTATTTTTGTTTTTTTATAAATTCTTAACCCTCCTTGAATTTTATATTTCTTCATTGGAGCACAGTAAATTTATAATTGCGTAGGTGATGTACTTGGATGGCCACGTGGTTATTATTATTATTATTTTTTATAAATACAATCCAGTAAATACTTTTATTGGATAAATACTTTAATGTGATGCCTTTCCAAATTCAGAGTGTCTATGTGTTGTTGTCTCCATTTAAATGTCAGAATCTTGCATAATTAGAAAAAGCTTCGTTAATTTGGCATCCATGACACGAATATGATGCTAACTAATTGCACTAGAATTTTTTTCTTTTTTTTTTTTCTGGGGGAGCGTTGAGTTGTGATAATTTGAAATTTGGTTTCATTTGAAGAGTGAAGAACAGTGTCAGGTTCCAAGCACTACATTACAAGGGCACAAAAATTGAATTGAATTATGGGATATGGTTTTCTGGTTGTGGGAAGGGAACGAATTGATTTCTGAACGGACTCAAATGGCTGTCCACATTTCATGGACTCCATTGTCGGGTGGAAAGAGTGCAGTGCACATTAAATATCTTTTTCTCACTTTAAACCTATGGATTTTTCATTTTTCATCTTTCAATTTATAGTTCATGTTTAATTTCTTTATACATAGATATTTTATTTTCAAAACTAAATCACTTTTTTTTTTCTTCAAAACACATTGTTTTACGAAAACTATTTTTATTTCAACTCTTCCACTTTCTCTTCCACTTTCTCCTGCACAACCACCCTGAAATCTTGAATCGCCACATGGGATACGATTCGATACGACCACTTTCTTGTCATGATCTCTGCCAACCATTTTTCTTAACTTTAAATGCATTTTTTTTTTCTGGCATTGTTTCTTGGTATTGTATAAAGAAGTTTTACCCTCACAGTGCATGTAATTTGTATGTACTTTCTCACTCTGTAATTGGTTAAGATCAAAAGTTAATTAATCGGGATAAAACTTTTTTTTTTTAGTTTTAATCAGTGAAATAACATCCAACTTTTTTAAATTTATATTTTTCATTTCCTCAATAGTACAATAATTGCATGAAATATCTCTTCGTTGCATATTAGCCAAAAAATAAATTGGAAAAGTTGAACATGAAAAGGAAATGGCAGAACTGATAGAGTAAGAGACGTGATATTTTAAGATTTGGTTCTTACAAAATAAATGGTGTACTTTGAAGAGAAAAAATATGTAATTTCAAAAGATCAAGCTTACTTTCCAACAGTTTAACGGTCATAAAGCTAACCCTAGTATCACTTGTCGTTTAGTGCACGGAACTGGGCAATTATCGAGATGTTAACTTGAGCAGAAAAGCCCAAAACACGTCATAAAAAGGCCCATGTGAGTTTTGGAGTACTTGTCCAGAAAACATTGACCCCATCGTATCATACATAATTCTTCTCAAATCTCTTTCCAAAAATGTTATCTTTTTTAACACTTAAAGAATGCAGTAAAAAAATAGTGGTTCATGATTCCTTCCACTCACAAATTGATTTCAGATTTAAAATATTTTAAGTCTTTTGCAGTATACAACATGACTAATCCCTGCTTTTCTTCTTTTTTCTTGATTCTTCTACCCAAATCTAACCTTTTAATTAAAGTGAGTTAAAGTAGTGTACACATAAGGACGGAAAGTTCAAGTGATTTTCATGAAATTTTTCTTCATTTTTTTCATCCTCTTTAGCACAAATTATCTAAACTTTACTATTATCTAAGCATTAAGCCAATCCATGTAGTTCAAAGTCAATAGAAAAATGACAAATAAAATCCCTCAGTTTCAACTTCCAAGATTTGAAAAAAAAGAAGAAGCAATCTTAAAATACTATTCGGCCAAACAAGAGAATTTGGACAAGTCTGAGCATCTCTTTTGATGTGAAGTCGTGTATTAAAAACCACTATTTCTATTATTATAAATAAGGGTGGACACACAAAGTTTGAAAGCTTCCCATTTCAAAAATCTTAGTCTTGAAGATGGTGATTAGTATTGTGTAATTAATTATGAAAGATATGGAAGACAAATTGAAAACAAATTGTAAGCCAAAGAGAGAAGAGGGTGGGTGTTATTAATAGAATAGAGTCTAAATTCAAATACGTGTTCGAAAAGAGATTGGATCTTAGGTCTATGTATCTATCCATGGAGCATGTATTTTGTTTTCGCTATTATATGATGATAATACCGAGTGGTTATGGCACTGACTCGTATGGATACTACACAGACACCATTATCAGATTATCACCACATGTGATCACGCTCCACTTTGTCCACGATGCTCCCCCCAAATTAATTATCATTTTTCTCAATTATTGCTGCCCAGATATCATATTATTATAAATCTTTTCAGCATCATTTATACAAAAATCAATATACTACTTTAACGAATGATAAATTTTGACAGAAAGGTTAAAATTTCTTGTTGTGTGATACCTTTTTATTGTTGTTGTTGTGTGAAGAAGATTTGTATCAAACATGTGGTGTGCAAATTAATTACATTGAAACGGAAGAAGGGGAAAAGATTACATCAAGATGGTTTGGTTTCGGTGAGAGTACGTAACATGTAAAATTGTTTGTTGTGAGTGAAAGGTTTAGATATCAAACAAGTTTGTGGTGTCATGAATACGTGGATTGATGCAATGTCATATTCCTAACATTTCATTCAAGAAGATCATGATTTGCTTTTGTAAAATTTAATTGGAGTGATCCGTATTGATGATTGCATTCAAATTAATCTTAACCAGTGAACCTTATTAAAGCCTTGTCAGATTTTTCCTGTGAGTGAATAAATAAATGGCACAGTTTTGTATGATCTAGAAAGTGGGGTATAGATGGATGACAAGAAAAATATGATATTCATAAAAAAAACTATTTCAATAAGGTAAACTCTTCACGGGAGGACTATGCTTAATTAGAGAAATTAAAACATTATTGATATTAATGCATATTAATGCATGATATCAATAATAATTGGGTGTGTAAGTAGAATCTACATAATTCACGTGTTTTTAAAGTTTTGGGCCCGGCTCTGCTCTGATAAAAGACAGGCTGTAAGTCAATCCATTTATTTTTATTTCAGAAAACTTTATGGGTCTCTCATTCTTTCTCTCAAATTTCTCTCTACTATTTATTACCTCTCTAACTCGTTGTTCCCAGTCATTCAAGCAGAGACTAAGACTGAGTTAGATCTTCTATTTTTCTCCTTGTAAGTTGAACTCCGAACTTCTATTTTTCTCTTTTTTCAGACCTTGTGTGTTGGTTCAGTTTTGGGATTTCTTTTAGAACATCATTCTCTTCCCTGTGCCTAATTCTTTTCAGCTCCTTAGCTGTTTCTGGAACAATGGTACTGCTTCCGTAAGGGCTTTCTCGGTGCAAGCTTTTTTTGTTCAGTTTCAAGGTAAGGAAAGCTAAGATTTTTCACGTTTTTTAAGTATCTTGCCTGTTTTTGGTTCTGATTCGTGATTAAAATGTTTGGTTGATGTTTGTGCTTGTATGATAATAAACTAGCTGTGATTTGATGTTGATTTCTGGTTTGCATGTGTGAGCAGAGGAAGGATCTGTTATTTTTTCCCAAGCGAACAACCATCGCCTAAGAAAAAATAGCAGAAAATTCACCCAAGCTCTACTCAAGTTAAAATGTTTGGTTGACGTTTGTGTTTGTATGAGAATGAACTATATTGATTTCTGGTTTGCATGCGTGAGCAGGGAAGAGATCTGCTATTTTCGCCCAAGCTAGCAACCCTCGCCTAAGAAAAAATAGCAAAAAACTCACCCAAGCTCAACTCAAGTTAAAATGTTTGATGTTTGTGTTTGTATGAGAATGAACTGTGATTTGATATTGATTTCTGGTTTGCATGCGTGAGCAGGGAAGAGATCTGCTATTTTCGCCCAAGTGAGCAACCCTCGCCTAAGAAAAAATAGCAGAAAACTCACCCAAGCTCAGCTCAAGTTAAAATATTTGACGTTTGTGTTTGTATGAGAATGAACTAGCTGTGATTTGATATTGATTTCTGGTTTGCATGCGTGAGCAGGGGAGGAATCAGCTATTTTCGCCCAAGCTAGCAACCCTCGCCTAAGCAAAAATAGCAGAAAACTCACTCAAGCTCTGCTCGAGTTATCGCTCAGGTGAGGAGCTTCAGTTTTGAGCGAAGAGCAATCTCGCTCAGGCGAGAAGGTCTCGCTTAAGCGAGAACTCGCAGAAGCTCACAATGCTCACTGCTCGAGCTCTTGTCCAGGCAAGAATACTTAGCTTAAGAGAGGGAACCTCTGTCGCTTAAGCGAAGACTTCTAGCTTGAGCGAAACTGGCGTAAGGATTTATTTTCATTACCTCTTTTTTATGATTGGGTGTTTTACCCCTTAAATTTATGATAAATGATGTTGTGTATGTATTATTTGATATTTTGAACTGAAATTGATGTGCTTGGTATTAAATTGAGAATGGATGTGTGAGAATATGTATATGATATGTGCTTGACGTAATTCCATGAGTCTCTTGGAGAGACTTTATGGTGGGATTATTGTAGTGTATGTAATGAAATAAGGATTCAAGTAAAGTTGCATCCTGACACTCTAATGAATCACTCATACTCATATAGAGTAAACTGGTTCAAGTGGTGAGAGTAGCATGAGGTCTTAGTCTTTGGCATGATAATAGCCTTAGATAATCATGGACTAACCTTGTGCGTGGTAAGGTGAAACTCATTGAGAATGACTCTGCAAAGTAATAAAGACCACCACAAATGCAAACAACTAATAAATCTAATTTCACTATATATATCTAGATACCAATGTATCATTGAGAAAACTATCAATAAGAATAATTAAACTTAAATATATGAATAACTAAACTAAAACAATATTTACGTCTTATAGAGGTAAAAAAACAAAACTATCTATGTTTATTTACATTGTATAAAATACTATATACAGATAAGTTACATTTCAGTGACAATATGAAATATAACTTATGTGTTTAATAAAATAGATCGGATCTATTAATTATTTTAGCTAGATTATTTTGTTTCAATTTTTTTTTTAATTTTAAATTAAATCCAATGTGGTATTGATCTAATAGATCTAACTTAAGATATGTCCTACTTGATATAGTCCGACCCAACATAAAGGGAACCTAATTACATAAACATTTTGCTGACCTATGTTATAGAAAGTTTCTAATTATGTTGTTGCACTTCAAGATCCTCTCATTCGCTCACTGAAATTAAATCCATAACTCTAATTTTCTAACAACTTGCAACCTATTTTTTTGTCTCACCACCGACATTTTATGTTTGTCTGATCAGTCATCATCCCTGGTCCCCAAAGTTACACACTCCAACATCATTTTCAACTTCTCAAGAGTCTTATAGATTTTATTAAAACTATTCACTAATATACATCCATATAATATAATGAAGATCTTAAAATTTAAATTTTAGTGTTATATAAGATTCTAAATTTTAAAATTAAAAAAATAATATTAGTAAAATACTTGTTGAATATAACTAATATTTAAATAATTTTTATTTTTAATAATTAAATTAGATTAATTTTTAAGAAGGTGTGGGAAGAAATGACCATTCACGTACACCACCATTATAGGCTATTTCTTTATGCACCTTCTATTTCCTTCCTGCACACCCCTAACTCAAAGTAAATGACTAAAATACCAATAACTTAAAAGGTATTAAAAATTAAAAATGTAAATATGAGAGTTGTTTTTCCTCTTTAACCTAGCCGTCGCATACTTTGCACCTCCATACACATCAACTTCTGCAACTCCATTTAAAGCTTTTGTGTTTCCATTATGTAAGGCTGCGACAAATTGCATTTCCTCCATTGATGTGTTGTCTATTTCCATTACAGGAGTGTCGTTCTGCAATTCCTTATCTTCGCATCTTCAAGACGTGCACCATTGCTCAAAGCCTGTGAAGAATAATAAGTGGTTTGTTCGAGTCCGACACACATTTTTGGATGTGAAAGATTACTGGATTGGACAATTCACGACTCCTTTATATCCAAAACTGTGTGTCGAGCTCTAGAATCCAGTGTGTATTTCATATCTGAAAACACATTATGGATTGTCTGATCTCATATTTATTTACTATTTGTTTTTACTGCAAATGACATGACGGTCAATGTACAATAATTTTTTTTTTTATAGTGTCTTTGAATTTGCAGCGCATGGTTGATAAAGATTCAGATGGAAGAATCTACAAGGAAGAATCTGAAGAGATAAAGTACAAAATCATACTTTTCAAGTTTGTTCAACATACAAGATGGAGAAGAAAAGTGGAGAAGAAAGGAGAAGATGGAGGTGCAGGGAGATGGGTGCAGGCGCGGCGTGGAGAGAAAGAGAAAAATCAGGGTTTTTAATGCTAGGGGTAAAAGAGGTTTTATGAAAGTTAGGTGTGCAGAAAGAAAGAAGGAGGTGCAGCAAGAAATAGCGTGAAAATCAATGTAAGAGCCCGGTAATTACTTGCTATGGGCTTGGGCCGTTTTACATCCTGCACTCTACACTTTTCCTCGTACACCTTATGTACTTTTATTTTAATTTTGCTTTTTCTTTAACACACATGAAATTGTCAACATATTTTGTAGAGTATATATTTTGGTGATTTTTTTTCCATAATATGTCTTATTTAAATTTTTAAAAATTATGCTGATTTTGCATAATTTCGAAATGTACATTTAAAAATGTCTTTTTCTTCATTGAGACATTTTGATTATTCAGAATTATATACTTTTAATTTTTACTTAAAAGAAGTAACATTTTGAAATTTTGTATGCTCTTTTTATCTCTTAAATCTTTGTATCTTGTTTTTATTCTCTTTCCTATATTCAAATTCGACTCAAATATTCTCCACTTAATTCCGATGAAATTATTATTAATTTTTTTTTAGACTGAGAGGTCAGTTAACTTATCATCGTTAACTTTTCTTTTAATTTAAAGTTGATCTTAGCTTTTTCAGCCAATGTTAATTAAGATTAATGTTGTATCAATATAAGTTAATATGTTAATACTATTTCTTAACTCAAGTCAGAAGTTTGTCAACGTAAATAATGTTTTTCAACTAATATCAAACATCATTTCTTTTATTGACAAAAACTTTTGAATTGTTTCAGTGTATTTTAGCTACAGTATTTTTTTCTTCTAATATTGACTACAATTATCTTTTGGCCAACATAAATTAAGGTTATTTCTCAACTATTTTCATTATAGTTTTCTATATTAACATTTAAAGAACTATAATTTGATTAATGTCAACCAAGTTTTTTTTATCAATGTCTCTTAAAATATTTTTTTGTTTTATCAGTCAAGTTTTTTTGAGTTGACGTTTTGACAGAAATATTTTAATTTGTGATTATTTTTTTTATTGATGTGGATTAAAGTTATTTCTCAATCAGAGGAGTTTTCTTTTACTGATATTTGTTGGATTAGTTTTCAATCGTAATGACTATAGTTTGATTTTTTTTTTCTATCTAACTTAAATAAATATTTTTCTCTTACTCGAGAAACATCGCCTTGAAATAGGACTTAGTCATATATTTTTAAATACTCATTCAATCCATTTTCTGAAGACAAGACTAATAATGTGTTTGGTTCGGTTTCAATTTGACGTATAATTGATTTTAAATAAAAAATTGATGTTAAATTAACTAAAAAATTTAGTTCAATAAAAACAACTAATATTTGATTTTACATAAAAGAAATCTATTCGATCTTTGGGAAGGCGTTACCAAATACACGCTAACTTCATAAAGAGATATTTGTTAATTTTACTTTGAGACAATAACTCAACGCGTAGTGGCAAAACCAAACAAAGGAACCGCAAAACATTCTTCAATGTATTGAAATTGAAATCATATCATGGACTCAAACTTTTCACAAGCATTCTTAAAGTGTTTAAACAAACTACAATGAACTTATTTTTGATAGGTTAGATTTAACTCACTTCCAACTTATTTAACTCACAAATTAATCGAACAAAGTTCAAGTTAATATATATTAAAAAATACACCTTTTACATATTCCAAGTACAATAAATACGTTTTTATACTTTCATATATGCATCAACATTCATTATTATGTTTTCCACCTAGGAACAACTTTGTGCCCATGGCTTTCTCTTCAATTTGAAAATGGTTTTGGGATCCAATTCTGTAGAATAGTAAGTGTTGTGCTTTGGTTGTTGTCACACATGATATGAACAAGCACAATAAAATACAACGTAAAGTCTACAAGAACACCAAAAGGGAAGACAGGACTTAAAGTGGATACTCATTAGCTTTAATTGTTTTGCCTTTAACCGTTAATGATCTTTCAGTGCTACAAACTTTATAATAAATAATTTTTCTACATTAACTCAATTCAGTGCCGCTCTTTAATCATGGAAGAATCTAACAACATATTTTAATATAACAAAGTTTTATTTAAAACCTTTCTTCATATTCATCATTTCTAAACTTTTCATTGTGAGAAAAGTGTTCCTAATACGTTTAGGTTTAGTTTTTGTACTGTATGGTCCATCGATAGATCAGTCTAACGGACCAAGGTCAAGCGGTGGTCCATTGGCAGATCAGTCAAACATATCAAGGTCAAGCGGTCGCAGGCCGCCCGCTACAGGTGAACCTCACATTGGACGCTGAAACGACTGTTCCATCGGAGTCTCAGTTCTGAACACACTAAATCGGTTAACCCGTCGGTCAGACGGATTAAACACTCCCTCCGCTTTCATCTCCAATTGTACTTTGTCTCCACTTTTATGGAGACCCTTACCTATAAGGACACCCGTCAGGCCGAACGACGGCCAAACCAAAACCTGAATCAATCAATTAGACATTAATTAAGATAAAACAAGTCAGTAATCAAAATTAAAAAGCAATTGGATTATGATTAAGGAACCTTAATCATAGATCCACACCGGAAATTATAAATGGGGGTCTAAGATAAGTTGATGATAATTTTTAATTCGCATTTATTACAACAGTTATAATTATGTACCGATCGATCTCGTCCATCTGACCAATCAAATGAGAAGGAAGACTATTGAACGGAGGATTCAAGTTAAAAAGAATACATAAAAAGAATTAAAAAGTAACTTAAGTATTGACAGTAGATACTTGGCTATTACACCCCGAAACGGTTTCTATAACAACTTTTTTTTGCCCAATTAGTTAACCACATAACCTTAAAATTAACCCATCTGGTTTTTATATTGGTCTTCCTTTACTTCTAGCAGTGTGAAGAAGAATCCCGATTTTAGAATCTCTATTTAAATCTCTTCTTTTGTTGGTATTTGGTTTGTCTTGATGCGTGATGTAAACACGCACACTTTACATTAACTCCCAAAAATGAAGTATGAGTATATAGTTTGTTCCAACACATGTTGCATCAATAATTGGGAAGTGATAAGAAACTAGGAGCAGTGTACACTGTCCTAGAATGTTCACCGACCCAGGTGAATGGACTAAATATAGCATCTTTACAAAGTAGCTTTAGGTTTTCCTTTTCTGTTGTAGTCTGCATTTTTTTTTATATTATAAGTATTTATTATATTCAAGAAACATTTATTTCAATAAACTTATTTACTAGTTGTTCTCCATACTGACCACACAATAAAATAAAATAATTAATTTAATGAAATGCACTTTTTTTCTCACACTAGTCACCTGACTATTTTATAATGTTTACCCATATTTGGTTTCTATATTTTAATATTTATTTGGTCCTCGAATTCATTTACTCGAATTTATACTTCGTAAACTCTGGATGGTTTGAATTAATTTATTTTGCTGTATAAGAAACAATGACGATGAATATTAGTAGTTGAATATTCCATACGGAGTTAAAATATAATACATTATTAACAACTAATTTTATATAATTATCAAAATAAATTAATCACTAAATATTAACTACCAAATTTTTATTTTTAAATTAATTTGATTAATTAACGAACAATTTAACGATGAATTATAATAATTTTTTCTTTCATTGATATTTATATTTTTTATCTGTACTTTTTTATCCTTTTGTATTGTTTATGAAACCATTCAGCGTTGAATACGTGGTCGAAACTCGCCCTCAATGGTTGCTCTGTAATTTTCATTGATTAAAATTTATATTGAACACCTTCAATCAATCACAGAATTTCAATTTTATAACTGTTTGGTCTGGTCTTATAGGGTTGCTAAGTCTTTCTTTTGTTTGCTTCTGTGTAGACTACTGTTCATGGAAGAAGAAATGGAGAAGGAAGAAAATTGTGCCCAATTTTAATATTTTATCTTTAACTCCGATATTTTGATCTATTAAATTTTTTATTAATAATTTTAATAAATATATTAAATTTAACATTTAATCTGACTAAAACAAAAATAAATCATGTCCACAAATAAAGATGAAATAAAATAATACAATTCTTAAAAAAAAAAAAGACTTGAAAACCAAAATTATAGATAACAACTAAAAAACGTTAACATTACAATTTAGCTTTTAATGTGTAAAATAGTAATGAATTAATTAGAAATATAATCTTGAAAATAACTATAATAAAAACTAATGTTTTTTCGTAGTTTTCAAGTAAAAGATAATAAAAAAAAGTATTTAGGCTATTACGCATAATATGATTTCTTTTCGTAATACGTTAAACATGTTTTTTCAGCTGACATTTGGTGAAAAGATTCGAAAGGTAAAATCGAAATAAAATTGAACTTATTAAGCAATACAACTGATACTTTTTTTTCTTTTTTTTTTTTTGAGTGAGTTTTATTAAATCACATTATTTTAAAGTACTTTTATAGTTTTTGTTTGAACAAAAGAATCTTACAAAACTTTTATTTTTATAATTTTTAAATTTAAAGTAAAATTTTCATTTTGTATCATGATATTTTGTATAATAGATATAGTTCTGATATTAATCTTTGTCACATCATACTATCTGATATTAATTTTATTAAATCTAAACATTAAATTTATGAACTTGTGACAAATCTCTATTAACGATATTTTCTAAATTCAAGACTTTAATCATAAAAATATATTTAATTAAAACATATTAATCTACACGTAAATCTAAGGTTTTGAATTTTAATAAAACTATAAGTTACAAAATCAAAACTTTAAAGTATAAATAAAAATTATTAAAAATATATTATATAAAGCATTTTATGAAAGTATTTATAAAAAGTAAAATAATGTGACAGTAAAAATTAATAAAATAAAGTAAAAAGTTCATAATGTCAACTTTAACCATAGTTTATCACGCCTTGTCACTCAATCAAATAAATAGTATTATTTCAAAATGATATTTTTTCTTTTCTTCATTCACAGTGAAAGAAAAAAAAAACATAAGGCACAGTAACAAAGGACTTAAAAACGAAAGTTTAGCAAAGGTAAAGAAAAAAAAAGGGGGAATAGATGCAGTGAAATCAGCAAGTCAAGTGGTGAATGATGAGGGTACAAAAGTGTGGTGCGTAGCAGAGGATTATAGCCAGTGTCATAGTTTCTGATTTGTGAAGAATCAGGGATCGGGAAAGAAGTAACGAGGGAAAAGTTACGTGTGAGCATTGGAGGCACGTGGCGGAAAATGAATTGTGATGTGCGGCAGGATGGCCACGTGGTGCACACGTGTTGAAAGTGAGGAGCGGTGAATGATGGGTGTGGAAGGGTGAGAGGGGAACACTGAACAGTGGTGATTGAGAAAATGAGGTGTGTTCAGTTGATGACTCCATTGGGCATATAATAATGGTAAACAACAAATCCCGAAAAGGGCATAGAAACCATTTTAAAAAGGAGCCACGCCATCATATGATTACGCTGTCAGTGTTGGTGGGCCCATAGGGCTTCGAGGTTAGCGAAATTGGGCCCACTTTGATTTACGGAACGAAACGACGAAAGAATCTATAGAAAAGCAGTAGTGACGTTGGAGAAACTGAAGTGAAAAGCAAGGTTCAGAGAAAACGCGGAACCGTGGGTTTGGGTTTGGTTTTGGTTTTGGTTTTGAGAGAGTTTTGGTGTTCTGATTTCCAAAGTGAACGTACACTTGGGCAGTTTGGTGGTTTTGGATTCCACACTCTTCCTCATGGCGCGTGTCTTCCACCACTTCTCTGTCCCTTTGTAAATTTGCACCAATTTGAGAATTATTTACACAACCTAGAAAAAAAAAATGCAGTTACATGTGGGAGTTCGAGCATTGACATTGTCGAAGAAAGTTCAACTTCAACATTGCCGCTGAGAAACCTGTAGAACTGACAGCTGTTAGAAGAAGACGATCATTGATATTTTAAGAATTTAATAATTACTATTACTATGGTGTAACGAAGATAAAAAGAATGAACTGGTGTCCTTGGTATACTTTGGTCTTGTCTAAATATAAAGAATGAGAATAGAAAAATAACAATACTTTATTAAATTATTTGATGTGAGCACATTGATTAATTAAAGTCTTCAGTTATTATAAATTGAATTTTATGTAAAACTTATTATTTATCTTCAACATATTAATTTGATATTGTAATGTTAGATCATGATGATTTTTTAAAGAATAAATATGTTTACAATTTGTTAATTTTAATGTGAAATTAAAATTGATTCATGATATTTTTATCTAAAATTTAAAAGCTAAATGGACAAATTCAATAATTTTTTTAAATTTTATTTATTAAATAATAGTGTTCAAACTTACGTTTGAGATATAAAAACTTAAATGTTAATTAAAATTACGTAAAAATATAATAATTAGAATTAGAAGAATTATATTTACTTATTTTATTTTTAAAATTCAATGATTAAACTAAATTTGAGATAAAAGCATATTATTTTAATTTTACATCAAAATTGTCTGAAAGCATGTTTATCTATTTTTAAAATACATCATAGATAAAAATATTGTATATAGAGACAAAAGAATTCCCCATTGTATCTTTCCTTAAATAGTAATTGTATACATTATTTTCGGGATGAGATAATTTACTTAAAGTTGTCGGGAGGTATGGATTAATACAGATTAATACACAATCAATAGTTAAATTTTCCCCGAGAAATTAAGTAATTAAATCTTGACTAATATATTATTTGAAAAGTTAAATAAAATTTTTAAACTGCGTTTAATTTTTTTTTTCAGTCAAAGGAAGAGGCTCAAACTCCCAAAACATATGAAATTTCAAATTTGTTATGGTCAACCGTGCTAAGCGCGATTTAAATATGGTAGGTTTAGTTTTTGAAAAACATCACACAAAAAAAAAAAAAAAAAATTTGTATTTTTAAAATAGTGGGAAATTGAAAATATTGAGTGCTCTGGGTGACCGTTAATGTCAAGTGTTGAATTATGTGAAACTTGGAAAAAGTCAGGAACAATTAAATGTGTTTTTGCAAGTTAGAGAAAAACAAGTCAACTTTAGCATGGGCTAAGTAATCACCCCGTTGATATGTTTTATTTACAATATGTGAGAAACAATTATAATATATCAATAAAAGTTGTATGCAGTTAGAGAAATAAAGCTCTGAAGTGAAGTCGTAACAAATTAAAAGAATAGGTAAAGTCGTATTTACGTATGTAACCTCTACATTGTCAAGTATTGTATGCAATTAGAGAAATAAAGCTGCAAATTGGGCTTTACATAAATAAATTTAACCTATATATTAAGAAATACTAAAGCCTAATACGTTCTACTAGGTACTATGAACTTTAGAAAAATACGATTTAATCTTTTATTATGAATTTAATTTAAGTTCTCTGGTACGTGTTAATTATATTGGTTATCTTTTTATGTTTAAATAATGCATTAATTCATTAAATGACATAAAATAAATAATATAAGGCTCAAACATAACACTAAGTTCACTAGATTGTAGTTGAAAAGAGAGATCAAGAAAATTATTTATCCTATATAAATATATCACTCAAACATTAGAGATAATATTTGAGTGATAGAGCGTTGGACATTTAAACGTGACTAAGATGGTCACATGTGTCTTAAACATAGAATTTGAGATATATTTTGAACACATAAGTGTTGGGTTATGTGCTTAAGTTATCAAAGGATGACACATAAAGGATGATGTTTTGGGTTACATTGTTGAAGGTATTGCTCATGCGAGATGGTTGAATATTTCTTAAATTGAAGATGCTACTCAAACAAGTGAGACTCACTCAAATGTAGATATGTTGAAACACAATGATTTTGTTGATGATGTTACGATAGAGTTGATGTTGTTTATTCATGTTGTGATTATTTTGTCATACATATTTATGACGATAATATAATATAAAAAAGTGTAATATGTTATATGTGTTCTAAAGAGATATATAATTGATGTTAAGACTAGAGATGTAATGAATGGATGACATATGTCCTTTTTGAGTGGTCGTATGTGATAGATATTGTTATATTACTGATGACAAACACTCTAGCAGTGGCCAAACACATAAAAGGAATATTAGACTTCATCAAAGATAGCTGAGTCCAACCTCTTATTTTTTTTGGGTTAGTGATTTATTATAACTAGTATAATATGTTTGTTTGTGCCTTGTATAATAGGTCAATTAGTATAAAGTTTTCTTTGAGCCTTGAGTAATACTGTAGGGTTTATGGGCTTATAGTTTGCAATAAATAAGGCGCTTTTCAGGGTTGATCCTAAACCCTAAATCACAAGTCAACTCTCATTCACGCTTAGCTTACTATCCAAGAGTGAGGATATGTTGGTCTCTACTCCCTTCGTGCATGAGACACATGTTATTGCTACTTGGCAAGACACGTTTGGCATATGTGTCTCCCTTGGTTCCCAGGTTAGAGAAAATTAGGATTTTGGTCTCTTTTTTTGTGAGACACCTTTAGAGTTTCTTAGGTTATAATATAAGTCATCTCACAATATAAAAACTATTTTGAGATTAGTAAATAAATGTTGTCAAATTTATGTTATTACTTGTCTCTAAACTCACTTAGGCTAGAGTACTTCTTCTAGGTTTTCTCTAACCACCATTTCTCTTGAGTTGACCCAACCTCTTTTGAGAGCACCAAACACCGACTCACCAACATCATAGTCGAGCTATTTCATCCATTTTCATAAAGCTTCCACACCCACCATAACTTTTACTCCTTGTTTGGAACTTACGACTTGGAGGAGGAGTAATCAATTACTTATATACATGTTTATGTTTTGATTTATATGTATATAATGTTTGATCTGGGTAGTTTTGATTGGATGGTTCCATTACCCTTCATAGGTGATGCATGATACCTAGGGAGGTGACAAACCCTATGTGATGATGATAAATTTGAAAATCACACTAAGAGATTTATCAATTGTATTATTGTTTAATTAAGTAGATCGTGAAGTCATGAGAAGTTGAAAAAAACTTACATTTGATTTAGTAACAAATGTGTCATATCATATGTTTAAGATACGTCAGATATTAGCATTTAATAATAATTATATATAATGATTTTTACAAGTTTTATAAAAGACATTTTGCAATTAGTCTTTGATGATGTTTAGTTAAATGTGTGTTTACTTAATATCACATGCTTATGATATTGAAATATAAATCATGAACTAAACATGATAACAATATATGAATAATAATTACACATGATAATGAAAAGGATGATATATGATGATAATACATACATGATAATATTCATATTTGTTTACATTATCTTACTTATATATATATATATATATATATATATATATATATATATATATATATATATATATATATGTGTGTGTGTTAACAAGCCTCAGAGTTTCAATTGTTGATCATATGAAAATATGTGTCAACGAGCGGTCAATCGCCTAAGTGGTGCCAAATGGACCCTACGTTGGCCCTCAGGGTCCCAATTGTTGATCATATGAAAATGTGTCAATGAGTGGTCAACCGTCTCAGTGGTGTCGAGCGGATTGTACGTCGACCCTTAGGGTCTCAATTGTTGATCATATGAAAATATGTGTCAACAAGTAGCCAATCAGCTTAGTTGCGCCAAGCGAA
>Ga0214545_1004964_pt1 | contig 24499 bp, 7 predicted proteins | sample CNSS4metaG_FD_160064 | JGI IMG/M metagenome (GOLD analysis project Ga0214545, IMG submission 160064) | Root nodule microbial communities from cowpea collected in UCLA plant growth center, Los Angeles, California, USA - CNSS4 | ecosystem: Host-associated > Plants > Roots > Nodule | place: USA...
TAAAAAAAAAAAAAAAGAATATTACAAATAGATACACACGGACTAAGATAATGGATACATATATTTTATATATTTACATGTTAACAAAGTAGGTAGGGGTATCTAGTATTTGTATTTATAGATACTCGTACCCATATACTATAATTTAAATTAAAAAACATGATTAAAATATTAATACATTGATCTTAAATGAGTTATTTTTGATCAATTAGTTTTAAAAAAGAATCTTCATTTCTTTATAAATGGTCATTCAACACTATTTAAATGGATTATTTAGACTTTGTTTGAAATTTATGAATGTTATGTATTGTATTTTATTTAAATTTATGGTTAAAATATATTGTTGAATATTTTATTTTATTTTATTGTAAATATCAACGAGTATCCTTGAATATTCGTAAATATTAGAAAAATATGCGGATATCCAGATAACATATACTTGTACCGATATAGGGATGGGTATGGAATAAATATTTATCCAGTAAATAGGATGTGGAAAAACTACTATATGTATCCTACCCACCGTGACATCTCTATTCGTACTAGACACTACTTTAAATTTTGACATCCCAAATTATGTTAACATTTCAATATCTATATATTATTTGTTATCAAGGAATAAAAAAATTGATTACTATATAAGAATGAAATAATCTTATAAAGTTTTGAATTAGAGATAATATTAAATCTTTTGTGTCAATTGATTTCGTGTCTCATTTACATTTTCAAGAAAGTGTCGAGACTTTATGCGATAGCAAATGTGGTTGTGTAAAGGAGGAATTTTTTTAGGTTGTGTTGAGACTTAGTGCATATTGTCGTGAAAAGAGTGAATGACCATACTAAAGCCCTTTGAATTTGTATTATCCTCACATTTTTCAGATTAGGATCTTCATCTTGTGTTATAAGAAAATCTAATATTAGAATTTTTTCAATTGTTGAGATTCAGTTTCATATTATTTTTATGGTTAAATTACCCTTTTGGTTCCTCTATTTGTCATGAAATTTCATTTTGGTCCTCACGTTTTTTGTTGTCTCAATTTGGTCCTCATTTTCTTAAAAATGACTCAATTTGGTCCTCACCGTTAACTTTGACCAAACGGTGTTATGCCACGTGTCAATTTCTGGTTTTTTTGAATTTTTTTAATATTTTTTGAACTTTTTTTTTGAATTTTTAATTTTTTTTTGAATTTTTTTCTTTTTGACACGTGTCAGTTCACAATTTTGCCACGTGTCAAAGTGACTCAATTTGGTCCCTATATTTGTTTTTAGTTTCAATTTAGTCCCAATTTTTGTAAAAATGAAGCAATATTGTCCCTCCTTAGATTGAGACTCAATTTAATCTTTGTATACAACTTATGATGATATTCTTAATAAAATTGACATTTTTATTAAATATTTATAGAAATATTTTTAAATAATTTTTTTTAGTTTTATTATTAAACAAAGTTAAATCCCAAACTTAATTTCAAAAATTAACAATTTTGTCATCATATATAAAGGCATCAAGTGTATCATATTATACAAACTTGGTAAAGATTAAAAATCAAATAACTTGTCATACATAAATTTAGGAACTAAATTTCAAGTTCAAACAAAATCAAAGTCTAATATTTTATGTAGAATTTAAAGTTAATTTAAAATATTTATAAAAATATTTAATAAAAACGTTAATTTTAGTAAGAATATCACCATAAAATTTATAAAAAAGTAAATTTAGTGTCAATTTGAAGAAGGACAATATTGCTTCACTTTTACAAAAATTGGGACTAAATTGAAACTAAAAACAAATATAGGGACCAAATTGAGTCACTTTGACACGTGGCAAAACTGTGAAGTGACACGTGTCAAAAATAAAAAAAAAATAAAAAAAATAAAAAAAATTCAAAAAAAATTCAAAAAAAAATATTAAAAAAATTCAAAAAACCAGAAATTGACACGTGACGTTGACTTTAACACCGTCTGGTCAAAGTTAACGGTGAGGACCAAATTGAGTCATTTTTAAGAAAGTGAGGACCAAATTGAGACAACGAAAAACGTGATGACCAAAATGAAATTTCATGACAAATAGAGGGACCAAAAGGGTAATTTAACCTATTTTTATTATGTTTTATACTATTTTATGTGAACATGATTCTATCTAAATAGTTTCATGTAAGTAAAAAAAAAAACTTGGAGAAGAAGACTCGATCAATCATCACGTCAAACAATAAATGTGGGAATTGTATAGTGAAACAAAATCAAGAAGACTTTAAAAATTGGGTCATCGCATTATAGAAAACGAAATACAACACAACCACATAACTCAAGTTTAGATCCTACGTACGTAGCACAAGCCTACCAAAAGAAGAGTCAAGTCAAGATATGAGAGAAGACAAAATCATATTCAAATTATTATTGGTTAAAATTAGCCTTTTATTACTTTAATACCATCACATACACTCTCAAACAGAAAATGTTTACCACAATTATCTGTTAGATTATGAAAAGAAAAATAATTTTGTGTTAATTTTTCAAAACAAAAATATATGGTAAACTAGAACTAAGTCTCGAAAAGAAAACTTAATATAAGTTTAACCATTTTTAATTTATACAATAATTTCTAAATCAGCTTATATAATTATTAAATACTTATTGTTTATATCAATTTTTAATCTAAAATATTTCTTATTGTATTTCTTACGAGATTACTTATAAAAATTTAATGTTAATATATGTTAGAATACATCTTGCCTCCAATAGTTTGTTTGATTAGTAACAATAAATTTGATAGCCTCCTCCAACGGTTTGGGGGAAGACTTGGAAAACTCTTAGTCAAACTTATCACATTACTAATTAATTAAAAAGATTATAACATTTAATAACGAAATAAACCTTATAATAAGAAAAAATAATCATCACAGTTTTAAAAAAATAAATATATATATATATATATATATATATATATATATATATATATATGATTATTCCCTTAAAATTATGATTATTATTTTTACTTATTATATACGTCATTTCACAATAACCATGAAATTAAACTCTACTTTTATTTAGGATTATAACTGTTTATTTACAAAAATTAAAATAAAACAAATAAATAAATAAAACATACATCTTTTTAAATTTTAATAAATAGTTTTTTCGATGAATAAGGAAAGTATAAATAATTATTATAATTATAAATATTTAATTGAAAATCATATTAATATTAATGCTATTTTACTATTATAAAAATAATTAACCATGTACAATTATTATCTCATATCATATATATTAAAAGTTGTCTTTTTCTTACAGTTTTATATTAATTCATAAATTAATGTTAAGTTATGTAAATATAAATAATCCAATAATAACTTATTTTTTTGTCGAAAAAATTCCTTTTTTAATAAGCACAACAATATTTGTGACTTTCCTATCTCAAATAGCTTCTCTTAGCAAATAAAATGTAAAAAATAAAAGATAAAAGAATTCATGTATATTATATAGTTAAAACACAGAAATAAAACGGGGTTTGCATTAGAAGTATAATATGAAACTTAGCTTGTTTGAATGATTTGAGAATTGCGTGGTAGTTGTGTTTGGTAGGTTGAATAGAGTCTAGGGTGCAAAGATTCAAATACTATTAACAACATCCTATATATGTCAATTGAAGAAACATAAATTTTACTCACAGATACCACCATTTTATTTCTTTTAGTATAAAATTGATATAAAAAATTAAATTAACTCTATCAAATTTATTTTTATCATGTTTAAAAGCTAGTACAACTATCTATCAAATTTATTTCTATCATATTTAAAAGCTAATACAATTATCATGGAATTTGTATCTTGACTTAAAATTTTATTTCAATAATTTACAGTATCTAGATAAAAGGAATGTGATTTTTTAACTAACGATTATGACTTAAGTGTTAGATATTTTTTTAGTGGTGTTTGAACTAGGTTTTAGATAAACAAATTACAATACAATAAAATCTTAATAAAAGTGAATTACAAAAGTCATTATAAAAAAAATCTAATATTTTGTTTTCAGTCGTTAGTTATATTTAATTTCATATGATTTTATTATACTATTTGATGTGAACATTATTTTATTTAGACAGTATCATTTAAGTAAATAAAGAAACTTAGAAAAGAGTTGAGCAATCCCATTCCAGAGTGGAACTTTTTTATGGAGTGTATTGGCCATATCACATTCCACGAAACAAATAAAAAGACTTGTCAATGACTGGAAGGATCATCACGTAAAACAATAAATGTGGGAATTGAAAATTCTCATTACAGCAAACCTAAAAAAAGAAACCAAAGACTTGTCAATAATTGGAAGCATAATCACCTAAAAACAATAAATTTGGGGATTGAATACCACAAGGTTTTGGTAACAAACACAAAGTATAACGGTTTGAGTTGAATAAAAGAGTGTTTGGGTTGCATGAAAAGTATAAAAACAGAAAAACATATTTGATGTGAAAAATAGTATGTATCTAAAGTGTTAAAATTGGATCAAAAACATATTCAAGGGATGCACATGTTAAAGACATGTTAAAAGTTAGATTCACCACCTTCTTCATCTTTTGTATTGATGCACATTTTATTTATAAAGATACAATCAAACATGTTTTAGGAATTTTCTTTGAATGTCTTACTGTACACCTAATAATTCTCACATCATTTAGAAGTTGAGTTCAAGTCCAGTTTAAATACTACTTCCTCCTTCCATCTCTTGAGACGCATTTTAAGGACAAAACCGAGATTGAGTTCCACGCTCCAAAGCAGACAATATAACTCTACAAGAAAATGTCTCATTAACAACCAGTTTTAGTGACCAAAAGTTGTTAGTTACTATAATGACCAATTTAGATACTGATTTGCAAAATAAAAAAATTATTCATTATTAAAATAGTTACTATTATGAATAAAAAATTATAATTAGTCGCTAAATTAGTCACTAATTAATTAATGACTAATTTAGAAATCAATTCCCTTGGTAAGAAAAACCTTGGTAGCTAATGTTTAGTGGCCAATTTCTTTTGGTAGCTAAATTTTAAAAACTAATTTAGAGACCAATTATAACTTTTTATTCATAATAGTAACTATTTTAGTAACCAATAGTTTTTTATTTTGTAATTTGATATATAAATTGGTCATTATATTGACTAACAACTTTTGGTCACTAAAATTAGTTGTTAATGATGCATTTTCTTGTAGTGTAAGAGAGTTCCAAAGGGGTTACATCTTTGCTTCAACACTTAAAGATTTAGCTCCTCTAACTAGATGAGAACATTACAACATATGGAAGAATTGTCTCTTCTTTTACCCTCAAATAATGTTTACTAAGTACAAGGGAAAGTGTCTACAAAAATTCTATAGGAGTCTCTCAAAAGAACCCTCACAAAAAGTCTCTCTAAACAAGAGTGCAACTCTGTTTTTATAAATTATCCAAGGTAGTGTCAGTAGTGCACTTATGGCTTCAGTTGTATAGTTTCCTCCCTAGGTGGGTTTCTTATATGGATCAAGCCTCATACTTTGGTGTTGTAGTTCCTAAGATAACTTCCTAAAGTAGGGATCTTCATGGCTTAGCCTTAGGTTTAATGCTTGAGGTTTCCTTCTGCAATAGGTTTACTAGTGTGATGGCTCAAGCCTCAACATTACCGACCAGCTGCACCGGTATCAATTTTTCCAAGAATTGCTTGAAATTTATTCATTTTCTTTATTTTTGCACTTTGACTCTTTCTTGATAGTAGGAACTGCAAATTAAAAGTTAGAGATTATACATTAATTAAAAATGTAATCAAATTATTACATATAAATAATTTTATCATAGTATAAGAGTTTCTTAATTTTTTTTAGAATAAATAGTTGATTAAGTATAACAAGTATCGGTATATTTATTGAGTACCATAAAAATAAGAAAAAAATTAAAATATTAATACAATATTTAATTTTGTTAGTTTTGTTTAAACTTCATTAATAATTAAGATAATTGAATACATATTTGATTTTAGTCATATGTATTTATTAAAGTAAAAGTGAATGTCATTATGCAACAATTAACACAAATAAACCTGAAAGAATTCTAAATTTGCAAAGTAGAAAACAAATGTTTTAAATTTTTATGAAGATTTGGATGAGTCACCACCTGATCATCAAAAATTTGAAAATGAGATTAGAGAACTCAAGACGATTCACTTGTGTGAGCTTAGCGAATTTGACTACCAAGTGTTTGGGTTGCCTAACAACCGGTAATGTCGTTGAGTTAAAATATTTTCTAAGAAATTAGAGGGCTCAAGATGGTTAGGTCGCTAGACGAGGTATGATCTCATTGGGAAAAATTCTTAAATTTTCACTCCACTACTTGGTTGATGGGCAAGTTAGTTTTCTCGTTAAGTGAAAATATTTTCATAAAATCTAAAAAACTCAAAGGGAATTGGATACTAAGCGAGTCAAGTACTTGTTAGCGAGATCACATCTTGGAGGAACTTGGTGGACAAAGGATGAGGGTCATTGGGTGGGTGTTATTATTTGAAAACTCCTAAGGTATACACATAAATAAATAAATAAATATAAATAAAATGGACGAGACGGTAAAAAAACTTTAATATGGAATTTGTAAAGAAGTCTATGATATATCCATAAAATTTTACATATTTTACCATATGCAGCGAAAAATACAAAATTGCTAAATTTCATAATTTAGGGTTATACTAATTTGAAAGAAATATCGCAATAGAAGAATCATAAATACACAAATAATAATAGGATATTAACATTGATTCATGAGAGATATTGTGATAATGTGTTTTTTAATCTTTATATTTTTCCAATATTTGTTTCTCAATCTATATTTTTATCTTTCTTTCTACCATCATGTTTTTTGATGACGTACTGTGAAAGAACCTTATGATAAAAAATAAAACTCTACTTTTCTTTTGTCATAATTGATTTTTATTTTATTTTTTAGCAATAAATGTATATAAATAAATATAAAGAAATTGGACAAGATGATAAAAAACTTTATTAAAATATAAATAATATAATAATATATAAATATAATTTTAAAATATATATATTTTTTTTAATATAAATATATATATATATATATATATATATATATATATATATAAATTAAAAATTTTGGAAGAGTTGTGGCTCCCTAGTGTCACAACAACAATGGTCCGCCCTTGATTAATATGGACTTAATTGAGTCCATGATTTTCTATGGTATCGATTAGTTGATGAATCCAAAACAATGGCATAATCTAATTTAAGCTTTGAATCGAAATCCAGAAACTAGGATTACAAACTCTCCTTTGTTCATCAATTTTCTTACAGTAAGTGATACAACATGGTCCATTTTAATAAACAGAACCGCGAGACAAGTGGATAGCCCAAATGGATGAAGGATTTCATTTTTTAGTTAACACAAAAATATTATGCATTTTATTTTCCTTGTAAGTCCAGGGGACTTTTGGCCCAAAAAGAATACCCTATTTAGGGTGGTTGCTTTTAGAATAAAACAGACAACCATTTTGCTATACCAAGTTTCCCTTTTACTCTTAGGGCGCTTCTCCCTGCACTTCCAACAGTTCTTCTATACTCCCAAAATTTACTATTATATCCTTATTTAATATTCAGGTAAAAGTTACTGTGTCGCCAACTGCATCCCCAAAACAATACTATTTCTTCTCCAGTTTTTTTCTCCTTCTCCGTCTCCGTCTGCCTTCATTTAAAATTTTGTCAGTTTCATTCTCCGTTTCATTATTGTGTGGTCCTTGAGCTTTAACTTTTTTTTTTTCTGTTTATGATGTGAAACGGAATTCGTATTCCGTTTCAGAAACTATGAAACAGCTTTCACATTCCGTTTCAAAAAACAACACAGAATCTTGTATGAAACGCATTTTGGCATCCGTTTACGAAACGGATTACGTAAGCTGTTTCGCGAAAAAAAGTTAAAATTTATGGGAAACGGAATACGAATTCCGTTTCATAAAGTTGTGAAACGGATTCTGTATTCCGTTTCAAAAAAAATTTCAAATTTTTTTTTGAAATGGATTACAGAATCCGTTTCACAACTTTATGAAACAGAATTCGTATTCCGTTCTCCATAAATTTTAAATTTTAAATTTTTTCGCCAAACGGATTACATAATCCGTTTATTAAATATGTGAAACGGAATGTGTATTCACTATCCATGTATGTCTCTGTGGAAGTGGAACTTTTGAGTTTTCCTCAAACGTAAGCCCCTCACTCTACAAAGATAACACATTCCATAATAACAACCCTTCAGTGAAACCAACAACTGATGCACCATGCACTCAAACTCACGGAAACCCCCACCTACACCAACTACTGCATAAGCACACACCCATTCCAGGCTTGATATGTTTACGTGAGAGAGAAATAGAAAAGGAAGAAAAAGAAAGCCAAACCTTGCTTTCACGTGAAAGAGAAAGGAACAAGGAAGAAAGAGAAAGTAGTTTTTGAAACCCAAAAGAACCACCCACAACCATCAACGTTTCATGAATTTACATGACCATTCTAATAATAACATGCACATGCATGTCTGTAATTCAAAAGCTAAATTATATATATGGATGGAGAAGAAGACATACAAAGGTATGTTAAATTTTTGAAAGGACCCATTTGGGTCTGACTTTTAAAGGTGGAGGGCATCTTTGCCAGCAATTGGAGAGTTGTGAGATCATTGTCTTCTTTTTCATGAGCGAGGTAGTCATAGCGTTTCAGAAGCCATGAAGCAGTGCATGCATTGAAAAAGCCATAACCATGTTACCAACTTCATTCTATGTTAAAGCATTTTTAATTTAAATAAGTGTATATGAGGAAGCATTTATCCTGCAGATTTATAGGTATTAAATCATAGTTATAAAAATAAAGGGGTTTTTAATTTTTTATTTAAATTGATGATTATTTACTTTTTGTTTTATGTTGCCGCAAAGTCACATAATTAAAGGTTGTAAAGTAGGAAATAAGGAACGCGGAGGATTATAGCTTTATCCCTTCCTCACGAAATCAATTCTTACTATCTTTGAGTTGCAACTTCAGATCTCGTTCACATTCTTTTTCTACCATAATCAAAATCTTTATACAAACAATTACATCTAAAGTGAACAACAACAATCTCAAAAGTCAAAATTGAAGATCACAAAGACACACAAGTTATGCGCATCTTCTTCATTTCTCCACAGATTCTTAACTATCATTACTATTCGCTTCACACTATATTTGCTTTGTAAGCATTAGCACAACAATTTTCCCTGCATGCGACTAATATATTCAAAGAAAAAAAGTCCAATTCAAGAAAAAAAGTAGTTCATTTATAACAGAGGTTAGAATTCTCTACCACGATTTAAAAATTTCGAAAGTATACTAAAATACACTTTTAAATTTAAATTAGTTTAATCATCGATTGTAAATTAGTGTATGAACATGAAGAGAAGTAGAAGCTCCCCTGGTCACGCAAGGAATAAAAAAACACCAGCAGACCAAGAAAACCATGACCACTGTGACTCACCTATCTGCACTAAAGCAACTGCAACAGTTAAAAGTTTGATTGCAGTGGCTCCCAAGACGCACAAAAAAACCAAACCTAAATACAAAAGTACGGAAAGCCTAAACCAATATTCAACAGAGAGAACAGTGATAACTAATTAATCGTTCATGATGACTCAGATAAAGCTGCCCAATCAATCTCCACTGAGGGGTACTTCTCCAGGTCCAACCCAAGATTGTCCATTGCTTCATAAGAATCCGAGAAATCCAAGAAAGTGATATAAGATTCAGGTGAAGAGGAGCCTGCAGAAGAAGAAGAGGAGGAGGAATATTCATCCGACAAGGGCGAGGATGCTGTCTGAATCCCCACCTTAACATCCTCAAACTCCGATGTTGTTGCTGTTTCTTCCTTGTGTGTGGTGATGGCCAAGCTTTGACAAATGGCTTGGAGCTTGGCGTCCACTGCAGAGCGGAGAGGCTTGTAGGTCCCAAAGTCACCGTAGACGCTTGGTCCGTGGTGACGTAGATGAGGGAAGTTGAGCCTCGCGTTTTCTCCTCTGAGTTTGAACGCTGCGTTGTCGTATACCAAAGCTGCTTCTTCAGCGGTTTCGAATGTACCAAGCTAGAGACGAGTGCGATTCTTGGGGAGTCTGATCTCAACCACCCACTTGAATCTGGAATGTTAATACTCACATGCATGCACAGAAAAGAAACAAAATATAATACTCACATGCATGCACAGAAAAGAGTCTAAAACGGATTTCACACTATGTTTCAATGAAAAATCAAAAAACACACCCAAAACGGATTCTGGGTTCCGTTTCAGCATTCTGGGAGACGGCTTTCACAATCCGTTTCAGCTAAAATCAAAAAATAAAAACAAAACGGAATGTGAGTTCCGTTTCAGCTTACTGGGAAACGGATTCCACACTCCGTTTCGTTAAAAAAAAAACGGAATTTGTATTCCGTTTCACGCATGTTCGAAACGGATTTGGAAAACCGTTTCTGTGAAATATTCAAAGACCGTTTCTGATGAAACAGATCTTCTAATTTATTGCTAAAATCAATTAAATCAATTAAAATACAATAACATTACTTCAATGTGCAAATGGAGAGATGGAGCCTGCGGACTTGTGCGAAAGGAGAAAAAGAGGCTACGCTGGGAACAAGAACGGTGTGTGGAGGAGAAAAGGAGGCTGTGGAGGTGGGGAGAAGAACGGTGTATGGAGGCTGTGTGGGAGGAAGAGGAAGAAGAAGGATGAAGGCTGTGTGGGAGAAGACCAGTGGGAGAAGAGGGAGGCTCTTTACGCGCACCTAGGTTAACATTGGTCAAGATTCTTCTGTTGGGGGTGTAGGGAATCTGATTCTTTGCTTTATTGGGGTGTGTTTTGGGGTGCAGAGGGTGAAGGTGTATAGTTTTAGGGTGCAGAGGTGCGGTAAAAAAGAGAGACGCAGTTACTCTTAATTTTTGCCATGGGTAAACATGGAAATAAATTTCCTTTTGGGGATACAGGAGAGATTGTTGGAGGTGTAGGGAGAAACCCCCATACTCTTATCTTAGTATAGTTATTGCAAAACCCTAACATTGGTGTTTTCATTGTTTCCTTAAGGGCTCCCAAACCTCAATTCAAGGAACTCAAAGAACTCTTTCTAACAATCTAGGTGCGTCTTTTAAACATCAAAACCCACATGGAGTCACAAGACCATCGCCAAAACGCTCTGGAAGAGAAAAAAAAAACGAGTCCATTCCGTTTCCGCTTTACCCCGTTCTTGTCACTCTACCTTTTAGCTCCCCTATACAAACCATACATTTTCAATCCATGGTGAATCTCACAACACCACCTCCATACGCTTTCTCACTAACAACATGAATGCTCACTTTCACCACACCACCACCATGACCACATAAGCTCAACATCTTTTTCTCCTACCACTACTTATTAGATCACCCAAGTTACAACTTGCATTCTTTGAAGGTCTTGATACTCTTGATTGATTGTTCCAAGTCGAACAATATTACACCTTCTACCAAATACCCTCAAACATCCTACTACCTATGATTGTCTTCCATGTGAAAGGAGAGGCCCTTAGTTCGTTTAAGTGGATGCACCACAAAAACCTATTTACCAACTTGCCACCTTTCCCCCGATCTCTTGAACTTTGTTTTGGCCCATCCTCTTACACCAACCACCAGGCATAACTTTTCAAACTACAACAACATGGTATTATCACAACATACCAAGCCCATTTCAAAAAAAAAAAAGAAATTGTATTCCCTAATATCATCCTTAATTGTTTTCTATCAGGTTTAAAACCTAATATTTGACAAAAACTCACCATACTTAACTTTTATTCCCTATCCCAAGCTATTGGCCTGACCAAATTAATAGATGATAAAATGCAAGACTTAAAACCCAAACCTGATCACCCTTTTATCCCTAATACCACCATTACTCCTTCTACAACCACAACTCGTCCCTCCCATACCCACACCACATCCTCTCACATATTCGTTAAATGTCCTAGTCCAACCCAACTCCAAGAGCGTCGTGTCCAAGGACTATGTTACAACTGTGACGAAAAGTTTACACTAGGTTACAAATGTTATACCTCATGTTTTCTGTTGCTCTTGGATAATTAGGAAAGCCCCCAAAACTATTGTGTTGACCCTACAATCATCACTAATATCCCATACACCATCCACTTTCATTTATCCCATCAAGCTCTAATAGGAAACCCATCCCCTAAAACCTTAAAATTCATTGGCCTCATTCACAACCTGCTAGTCACTATTCTAGTTGATTATGGCAATTTCCACAACATCCTTCAACCCAAAAATGCACACTAGCTCTACCTACCCATTCAACCAACCCTTGTTTTTTCCTGTCATGGTATGGAACAATGCCTTTATTCACTTCCAAGGAATTTGTCCTTTAGTGGATATAACCCTTTAAGCCTCCATCTTTAGCATCCCATTCTCTCTCTTACCTATTGAAGGTGTATATGTTGTTTTAGGCATCAAATGGTTACACACCTTAAGAACCACAAAAGCAGATTTTTCCATCCTAAGATAACTTTCATTCACCATAACCAACAATTTATTGTCCATGCCACTCCAACCACCTCCCCTACCCCAATCAACTATCACTAATTTTTTCAATTTCTATCTAATCACTTCATTGCTTCTGTTAACCTATTATCTATTGAACAACCCTCACACCATCCCTTTCTTTAGATATGAACTTACAAACCCCTTCACCACCCTTTTATTTACTCCCATTTCCAATCTAGTTCGTCCTCCTAGAACAACAAGAAATCTTTCAAACACCCCACGATCTCACAATCATCACATACTCCTCTTTCCTAACACCCTTCCTATCAATGCCAAACCATATTGTTATCCTCATTGTTAAAAAGACATCATTTCCAAATTGATTTATGAAATGTTTCAAAAAAGTTTCATTAAATCTTGCACTAGCTCCTTTTCAGTCTCAATACTACTAGTACATAAAAAAAAGAAGGAAATTGACGATTTTGTGTAGACTAAATAGTTCTAAACGCACTCACCAATTGTTTTCTCATCCCACCATAGATGTATTATTTGATAAATTAGGTTCAACCATATTTTTTTTATTAAAATTGACCTCTTTTCATGTATCATTACCGTCTAATACTCAATTTTCTCCGGATCATTTAAATTTTTTATGCTTTAAAAGTAGGATAAAGATTTAAATAGTTTCTTTTGAAAGGAAAGAGATAATAAAAGTAAAATATATAAATAATAACAATGTTATAGAAAAATGAAAATTAAAAAAGAAAAAATGACAAAATAAAAAGAAATTATTGAAAAAAAAATTATAAAATTAAAATTTTTAAAGATTAGAAGATTACAAATTTAAAAAAAGAAAATTAATTATTTTATAAATAATAATTAATTATTTTATAAATAATAATTAATTATAACTGTTTTTTATTTCCCTTTCACTCCCTTCTCTAGGTACCAGCCCCTTCAATGTCTATACTTTCCATTTTTTGTCCTTTGACAATCACAAATTTCAACTCAGGTTCGTAGCCTAAGTGTAGTTTAGGGATGAATTGGGGTTATTTTAGAGACAGAAAGAGAAGAGAGGGTAAAGAGAGAAAGAGAAAGTCGTAGAAGCCTGGAGAAAAGAGAAGCCAGAGTGAATCTGGAGAAAGGAGGTTTGTTGCATGATTACCTCTTTTTGTTGCTGTAGCATGCTTTGTTTATGAGTTTCGTGGTGAATGACATTGTAATTTTCTGCTCTTCTTATTAGGGTTTTGGGTTTATGTTTCTTTTATTTGTATGTTCTGTTACTCCCGACAAACACGATGATCGAATAATAAAAATAAAAATAATAGAAAATGCAAAGAGATAAAATAATAGCATTTACATGAACTATCAACTAGGTTTGTTCTCTGTTTTAGAATCATTATCACATATAGAAATCAATCCAGTCAATTCCAGATGTAGTTATTATTACTCTGTACATTCCAGAACGCAGATTTTCAATTTAAATAACAAAAATCTTACTCAAAAATCAAAATATCGGTTCAAATTTTACTTGATTTGATGCTGAGAATGAAATTCTGGAGTTGAATCCGAGGATAACGGTGGTGGCTTTAATGTCACCTCCGGCGTAGGTTTCTTTGCGAATAACAATGAGCAATATCCAGTAGTAGTCTCTTTGGATTTGGATGAGAAGCAATCGTGCGGCGGTGATGAGCGGGAATAAAGAGCATGTCATGATCATTACGTGCTAGAGTTAAGGATCGTGATTCTTTTTTGGTTTCGTTTTGGTGAAATGTGTGGCTGAAACAGAAGTTTCTTTACTTTCTCTCCAGCGCAGCATACGAAGTCCTATTTTTTTTCCTTTGAATGTTTTAATGGTATTTGTTTGGGTAGGTTGGAATGGCGAGTGAGGATGATGCAGTGAAGAAGGCAATGATAGTTGATGCTCGGGCTAGAAACATTAGTCACAATGTGAGGTGCACGGAGTGTGGGAGTCAGTCCATTGAGGATTCTCAAGCAGACATTGCCATTTTGCTCAGGAAGGTGCTTTTCTATGCACTTTTACTTTCTGATATGGGTGTCGTTACTTATTAATTAATTCATTAGTGCCAATTGAAACATGATTCTGTTAGTGTGTTTATTTTGTGTTTCATTCAACTACTTGTTTGGAACATCAAATAGCTTCTAAACCTGAAATAATTAGGAGAAGGGACTGAGATGCATTGGTGCATAAGGGTGGAGTCTAATATCAGATTGTTGTTTTTTGTTTGCGACTTAAAAATTAACATTGAACACGCAAATTCTTTTTTTATGTAAATTCTAGAATGATTTATCAAATATTAATGTATCATTTGAATGCATTACTTTTTAATCAGCTTTCCCTTGTGGTAACAGTTCAACTTTTGTGGAGTAATGCATGGTGCTTTCTTGTTTATTTGTATAGTTTATCTTCTTTGAGGCTTATTTTGGCTTTCTGTCAATTAAATGCCTGCCAATTTTCATTCTTGCAACCTACAGGAGGAAAAGAAAAAAGAAAACGAAACTTCCCCTTTCTGATTTAATTGGATACACGATTCGTAAAACTTCATTTACTTTGAATTAAGTCTTTTGTTTTCTGTACCCTTCATTGTCATTAATCTGAATTTTTGTCTTGATAAAGCTACAAAAGAATTAAACAAAATATGCTAGGCTTGTGATGGAATTTCGGGCGTGTGAAATAACTGATTTTCCTATGTTTGTAGAACATATGTTTTAAGATTTTGAAGTTTCTTGTCTAGTTTTATGTCTGCTTTTGTTCCATTTCTGCTCAGAATTTGTTTAAAATGAAAAAACAGCCATGTTTGCTAGCAGTTTTTGAAAGTGAGCCTTGTTTCTATCAAACAAACCTTAAGCACTTGTATTGTTTCTCAGTTAATTCGTGATGAAATTGGGGCTGGAAAGAGTGACAAGGAAATCTACAAAAAGCTTGAGGACGAATTTGGAGAGACTGTACTCTATACGCCCAAGTTTGATATGCAGACAGCAGCTTTGTGGTTATCACCTGTAAAGTTTTTCTCTGGAGGGCTGAAAGGACTTGTGTTTGCTTTTTACTTTAGTGTAGTTTAAATTTTGCTGATTCCGAAAATATGTTCTTTCAAATAGGTCCTAATTGCTGCTGCAGCTGCAGGAGGATGGGCTTACAAGAAGCATAAACAAAAGACTAATGTCCATATCATGGCTCTGGACCTTGTTAGAGGTGTTTCATTGACCCCAAAAGAGAAGGAGACAATGCTTGATATCCTTACGCCACCTCCTTCACAGGGAGCTAGAACACCCTTCTGGTGGAGGAGATGATAAGGTCAATGATCACGTTGACCATCTACTATTATGACTTGAAGAAAACCTTTGATGTGGTACATGTTTGTGATTATAAGTAAGTTTCACTTTGATGTTAATCCACAAATTTGTCACAATGATCTATTTCTAAGTTTATAATAGGGTGTCCTTTCAAAAGATTTTCTCCACCCCGTTTAATAAAGTTCTGTTGGTCATGGCCACAGGAAGTTTTATATCAAGAAATAGTTTGTATAAAGTGATGATCAATTGACTTATTTTTGTTGTCTAAATATAGTATAGTCAGTTCTCATCATTTACTTTGGGGTTCTAGAAACTTTCCGCAACAAGTTTTCGAAAGTTTTGGAACAAAATTTTTGAAACAAAATTTCTGAAACGAAATTTCTAGAATGTGATTCCTGTAACAAAATTTTCGAAATGTATGAAATATATTTTGAAATAACTTTTACATTGAATATATACTAGATAGAGCTTTTTGAAACATATCAAATACATTCTTGAAAAAACTTGTCGGTACAACTTTTTTTTCTATACTTGCTCTCTTTTTTTTTTTCTATACAGAGTCTCTTCGTTTTGCGATGGTGACGGTGATGAAAGTGGTGCCAGTAGTGTAGTGTGGTACAATGAGTCAAAATGTTTGAGTATTATATTAATATTTTGGAGTACTGTTAGTAATCCTGGAAGTGCAGGAAGCAATAACCTAATATATAGAAGATTGCTATGGGGTATTTCTATCCCAAGATTTTTCTACAGTGAGTATTGAAATTGATTCTTTTCGTAAAATGCTTGTTTGGGTAATGAAATCTTTTAGTTTTACTGAAGTATTGTGATACTGTAAAGGAACAGGTGTAGAGGGTTTAGGTTTAACAATATCTTGAATTTCCTTTCTACAATATTCAAAAGATTAATGATTCATTTGAATTGGTTTGACTTCTATTCTTATTTGTCTTTCATCAAAATTATATATATAGTATACGTTTCACACATCTCTTTTTCTATAATTTTTTTCTTCTTCGTAAGTTTCTATAAGATTATGAATATTTAAGTGAGGATCCTTTTAAATATTTTGAATTAATTTTTTGATAAAATTCAAAACAAATTGCACTTCTTTAGTAAATAATCGTCACTTTTCTCTACCTTAATATATAATGCAAGAAAAGTCACATATTGGCAAAGCAATCAACAATTCACACCGACCAATATAGTTCCATGTCATTGCTGACCAAGTTCAAAGGAAGATCATGATGGCATAAAATAAAAATTACTAAACCATACTTGACTATCTGCATGTGTATTATTTCTGCATTTTTAAATTATTAGTAAGTGGCGGTATTGACTGTCATACAACTTGCTTTTAGTACGATATTATTTTAGAGGTTATATATATATATCAACGTCACTTTAGTATGATATTTTATAATATCTAAACATTACGTTTGTGGTAAAGAAAATATATGAAAAAGGCTGAAAAGTGATAAGATTATTACTATTAAATATATTTTAAATGAGGACATGAAAGAAATTTGAGATTCCACTTGGAAAGTGACGTGTTCTTTGAAAAATTAGTTGTTTAGATTATACTACATTAAGGCAAAGAAGTCCAAGTGCAGTGACTGGTGTTAGTTGGAGCTTTCGCAAGCAAGAACTTTGGCTTTTCTTTTTTAAGTCGATATGTGTGTGTGTGTTTAAACTTAATTTAAGAGTTAATTATGTTTTTCGAAGTGTATAGTGCGTCGTCATTTGCACAACTGGGATCTCCGCATTTTGAACCAAAACTTTGTGAATGTGACAAAAGATTATTGCTTTTTAAAGCAACCACCACAAAGAATAATGGAAGATTTTTTTGACGAAAGATTATTGCTTTTTAAAGCAACCACCACAAAGAATAATGGAAGATTTTTTTGGAGATGTCAAAATTGGGTCGTAAGGGATAATAATTTAGTTTAAAATTAGAATGAAAATTTGAAAATGAATTTTAAACTAATTGTAACACTAAAACCAAAATATTTAATAAAAATATGAATCTTAATAAAACATCCTTATAACTTTTATATAAATTTGAAAATAAATTTTGTCTCAATCTCGATAGGAACAAAATTGTTTAATTTTAAACAAAATGAGACTAAATTGAACAAAAATAATGAATATAAGAACCAAATTGAATATAAAACATGGACTCTGACACATAGACATTGTTGGGTTGACACGTGAACTTTTTTCAAAATTTAAAAAAATTAAAAGAATTAAAAAAATATTAAAAAAATCACAAAATGACACACATGGTAGTCACGGTTCATTACCGTTAATTATTTAAATGGGATTAGAAAAAAAGACTAAATTTAACAAAATTGACAAAAATTAAAATCTGATTGAACAAACAAACAATATAAGGACTAAAATGATAAAATTGAATGAAAATAAGAACCAAATATATATTTTAATTTTTTTTAAGTGTAAAAGGATTTCTTATCTTTATAAAATGCTAAAATACCTTCATAATGCATGAGCTATACTGCACAAAAGCTAAGAGCATGGGAAAAAAATATTATTAGTATAAAGACGTAGAAGAAACAGAAGACCCTTAATTAATCTATGATTAAAATTTGTCCGAGGGGTTAGGTTTTAATGTTGTTCAAGTTCTCAGTACGTACATTGATTTTAGATGGATTTATTTGAGCATGTGGTAAAATTAAATAAATATTTGTACTGCTTTTGGGATAACACAATATCAATTAAAAATTAGTGACAGAATGTTGGATTGAATTGGTATTCATTCTGTTGGCAACAAGAAATCAAACAGTGATTATTTGAAGATACGACATAGGTCATTGAAGCTAAATTAAAATATAAAAATAAATATCAATTGATAAGGTCATGTCATCATGATCACTAATAAGTAAAGATTTATATTAATAATTCTAAGATTACATGCAATAAGGCAAAATTTACATGTAAAGAGAAAGATAAATTAGATTAAAAAAGAAAGGAAAAAATATTAATTTGCTCAAAAGGAGAAACTGGTATGTTATTCTCGTAACTCTAACCACAGAGACCGTCTCTGATCATCAAACATATAAATAAGAAGATCAAAAACTTAAAAAAACACAAAGAACTTTAGAAAATTAATTTTTAGAGAGATAGTTAATTTTATATAAAATAAATTTCAGCTATTACAAATTTTTTATGTAACTTAATCCTTTTATCATTAAAATATTGCAGTATTCTCTTTTTACAAAATTAACTACTTCTCTAAATTTATTTTCTAAGTTCTCACATCAACAAAATTAGTTAATTGTTGTTTAAAAAAATTAATAAAATATTACATCTTCCTTTTATTTTTTCTAAACTAGTTTTTATGCAATTATATTATTAGTATAAAATATTCATAACGTTTATCAATATTTATTTTCAATCAAAAAACCAAATTCACTACTTTTTAAGTAAAATCTCTTTTAATCACATTTTTTATTCACAAAACTCAAACTTCTATTCGTCGTTTTTATAAGCAAGATGAATATCACTAAGAACAATAAAAAAAAAACTTATTGATTACTTCTACTTATGTATAATATCATATTTCTTGAAACTAAATACAAATTATCTAGGTAAAGTGCATGATTTTACTACTTATTGATTACTAGACCTTTTGTAGTGAAAAATTATCTGAAAATTGAAAAGGTCAAAACATTAAAATCTATTAATTTTCATAGTTCAAATTTGGCCTTATAATAAAATTTTATACTCTAAAAATTATATATAAATTGACGGATAAGATGCTACACCTAAATGACTCGTCAAAATAGTCAATAGACAGAAACTGTTGAAACAATGGCCAACGTTTAACAATTAATGTATAATAACTTAATTGTTTCTACCTGTAGAAAAAAAATATTATAACAGAATTTAATGTCGTTTTCTTTAATATTATATATCAGAAAAAAAATTCGGCTACCTAATCTTCAAGTCTTTAAAAACTCAACTCTCAGACGCAGTAGGTTGAATTATTTTATGAATAGTGATTATTATCAAGTCTCATAATTATTTTTTATTTAAATTTTTTAATTAAAAATAATTATAGCACTTTTTTTATATTTTACGATATTTTTACTATAAAAATTTATCTTTTATTGATTATCAGTTAGCTTTTTATATATTTTTTATATTGCATCAATTCGTAGCTAAACGACACCTATATGTCAAAATCATCGTAGTTCATATTTCTGAGAAGATGAAAACGACAAAACATATATACATAAAAAATTTCAAAAGTAACTAATAATTATGATATTAAAATGTAATATAATTTAAATAATTGTGAGATGGGAGGTACTATGAGATTTTTTTACCACGACAAACTATATTTTAAAATAAATCTTTTAACTATATCCTCACACTTTATTTTCTGAAAAACAAAATAAGGAAAATTTAAAAAATAAAAATATATAAGAGAAAAGTGATTTAAATGGTTAATTAAAAACATTGAGAATAATTGTAAATAAGAAAAAAAAATTAAATGTAAATAAATTTTAGAAAAAAATAAAACTTATTATTATTACGTTTTTGTAAATAAATATATCATCAATATATAAAAGAAGAAAAGGATAAATGTATATAGTGATTAGTAAACGAATTTATCTTTTTTATATATCGAGGATATATATATTTTTTTTATATATATATATATATATATATATATATATATATATATATATATTTAAAATTATTAGATAAATTTCTATTATTATTTAGTAAATATATAAAATAAATTTTATTAAATAACTATTTAGTGCAAATTTCAAAAAGAAAAAATTATTTTCATAATTTAAATTTTAATTTTAACCCTGTAGTCATTTTTACTCATTTTTTTATGGCCAAATTTATATTATAATATAATTTTTTAATAATCATTTAAAATAGTTTTACCATTTTAATATAATATTAAAATATTTATAATTTTTTTTAATTTTTTCCATATTAAAAAGACAGATTATTACATAGAAAATTACAACAATTATTAAATTAATTAAATTTTATATTTTATATTTATTTATATAAGATAAATGGTTATTTTTTTCTTTTTTAAAAAGTTGGAAAAGTAGGTGAGGAATATAGATAAATATAAATATAAATTTATAAATATTTAAGTTATTTAAGTTGACCCGCAAGCAAAAAAAGACAACAATCACTAACATTTTTCTAAAAAGAAAGAAAAATAAATTGAAAAATATGATAAAGAATGTAAAGGCAAATATTGAGAGAGAAATTTGATAATGATGCAAATGAAAGAATGCAAATATTAGAATGCATAAAAATAAAAATTGTGATTAAAATGACAAGACATCTTCAAAAGCGTGTTGAAATAATAAAAGTTATAAAATGATTGACATAGATTGGAATTTTGGAAGGAAGAAGAGTAAACCCATGAATGGTTTGATGGAACTAACTACCACAACTATATTCTCCTTAACAATATCCTTGTTTTTGTTAGGCTAATGGTTATCACACTCACTTGGGGATAAGAATGTGCACAAAAACTTTTTAATGACATTTGGCTTTAATTATGTAAAATAATATCTATTGAGAAAACAATGAACTGATAAAAACTCACAATACTTCTTTATCTTTCTTCATACATACATGTGTATAAATATTTTCTTCACACATGTACATAAGTATGCTTAAAAAAAGTGAAACACGTTACGGCATAATTAATTATGTAGATATATAATCAATTATATTATAATTATGAGTTTTTGTAATTATATTATTGTTACAACATACTCATGGTGTAGTTAGAGATTGTCGTGATTTAATGGCATGTGTAAGTATTTTTAAAGAAAGTTGATGCACTAGAATGGGAGTTAAGAGTATTTGACCTTCACTATCATGTCTTATTGTATATCAATCTGAATGATGGAATGATGCACCAAATATCGTTGCGGGAGACAAGATGTTAAATATTTTAATTTTACAACTATAGTGCATGTAAGACTTTTATTGTATTCCACATTTACAACTTAGAATTGATACTTTTTAATTTATACATAACTGTCTTATTATAGGTACATGGACAAAGTAATTGTGGAACAAGGTCGAGCTTCCATATATGATTTCATTGAAGCTCAAACCATTCAAGCTTCTCGAAACACACCTGATCACGTGAAAAGTTATTTGCAAACATGAATGGCTAGGTCAAACAGAGAGATTTACATTGCACCGTACATTGATGGGTAGGTGCTATTGCTTGCAATATTTTATGAATTATTGTTGATTATTCAACTAAGTACTTGTGATTGATAATAGGCCCCATTGATAACTATTGGTCTTCATTCCAAATCAATGCATGTTGTATGGTTTTGTTCATTGCATTGGAAGATTAAAAATGCTTTGAAAAACATGTTACAAGAGTAAGTGTTACTTTTTTTTTTTCATATCATGTATTTAGTTATTAAAACTAACCTATATTTTATGTTTCCAAATTTCATTAGAGTTGTGGGTAAGTCCAGAGTACAACAGATTAAAGTATTATACCCAAAGATTTTAACTCATTTATTTACTAAGTTATTAATTTCCGCATGTCAACTTATGAACTTGATATGTTATTATTTTCTTTGTCATCTTTAGTGTAACGAGCAAGAAGATTCATGGAAATGTGGATATTATGTCATGTCTTGGATAAGAACGATCATTAGAGTTGCACTTAAAGATAAGTGGATAAAGGTAATAATATATGTATATATCTTTAAGATATTATAAATCATATCAAACTTTAAACAATGATATTCATGCATAATGAATTTGTATTATCTTTTCAGCGCTTCAAGAATCCATCACCTCTATCGGATGACACTATCCAGACACTAAGACAAGAGTGGGCAACATGTTTATTGGAACAATGGAGTTAGGCCTTATAACAACATTAGAATTTTATTTTAAAAACTTTGTAGAATGATTTCTTGATGAAACTTTTAGTTTTGTGGTAATTATAAAGTTTAGACAACTTTACCATTATGAGTTAAAATTACCACGTTGCTGGAATATCATGTAAATTGTTCTGGGACTTCTGTTTTTCAGGTGTAGGAATTTGTAAATACAGCGAAACTTTAACAAAAAAATTGCTAAAATTGATCTCTGTCCTTGCACTGACAGACGTCAAAGGACGTCAATTATAGAACTTCCTGATGTCCTTTGACGTTTGTCGGTGCAAGGACAAACGTCAATTTCAGCAAATTTTCCTCTCTAGATGATGCGAGTTGAACGTCAGGTGGGTTCCGAATTGACGTAAGGGATGTCAGTCCCTTATTTTCCGACGTTAAGTAACGTCAGTTTTTCTTTCAGACGTTAATTTTAACGTCACCATATATAATGTTGATATTTTCGCAGACATCAAAAGTCGAAAATAATAAACATTATAAGGACTTTTTGTGTTAGTGAGTGAATGTAAATATTTTTCAATGGTACAAACTTCTATTTATGTCAATTTTATGAAAATGATTTATACATCGAAGTATGTTTGAAGAGGGCTATCAAAGATTTTGGTTGAAAAATGATTCTTCTTTAATGAGAATCACACATATCTTTATTTATTAATATAATGAATATTAATACAATAATATAATCTACACTAAGAAAATTATTAAATAGTAATCAAATTTATGGACAAAAGAAATCAATAATTATATTGACTAAGTTAAAAATTATTTTTATAAACTAAAAATTATAGATACATAACTGACTAAAGTTGAGTAGTTTAATATTTAGTGTATGATAGTATTGATATATTTTATCTTTAAATCCAAATACGTGGGAGAGTTATAACTTTTCCAACTTTATTTGACCTTTTTGATTTTATATGTTAGGAGCAAAGAGAGTTAATAATTTTGATTTATTTTAGTTTGTTTTGGATATTGAGTTGTGTTTAAATATTTGGAGTTGGATCCAAAGTCTCAAATTATTTGAAATTAAAAATTATAAAGTGTATAGTTAGTAGAGATTAGACCATTATAACAAGGGTTAATTATGTTTTTAGTCCCTCAAGTATGGGTAATTTTTTGTTTTAGTCCCCCACGTAACGTTTGGTCATATTCAGTCCTCCATGTTTTAAATCTAATGGAATTGGTCTCCAATTTTAAACTCTGTTAATTTTAATTCAGACGTGTCTAATGGATGGCCACGTAAGGATCCCGTTTTCAGCTGAGAGGAATTGATGAACAACACGTGGTCTTGATATTATGAGAACCGTTTTAAAAGAGGGATTTGGGGGTCATTCTAAAACCCTAAAATTGGAGTGTTCGTGTTGTTTTGGGGGGTTATCGTATTTTATTCATTGGCAGCCAAAATTGAAGTTTGAAGATCGTTTTAGGGTGATGAAAAGTGGGAGCAGAGGGATTCATTGTACGCAGAGGAGTAGTGGTTCGAAAATTTCGCAGACATGTTCATCGTTGTCGGATATGACTTCCAAACTGTGTGGGTGTGGGGAAAGATTACTACTCCTAAACGCAACGACTGTGAAGAACAACGGGAGATTATTTTGGAGATGTAGAAACTGGGCTGTAAGTGACAAATTTGGTATTTATTGGGCGAACTTGATTTCGTTTGATGTCTTAATGGTTTTGTTTTATTTAT
>Ga0214545_1004965_pt1 | contig 24493 bp, 14 predicted proteins | sample CNSS4metaG_FD_160064 | JGI IMG/M metagenome (GOLD analysis project Ga0214545, IMG submission 160064) | Root nodule microbial communities from cowpea collected in UCLA plant growth center, Los Angeles, California, USA - CNSS4 | ecosystem: Host-associated > Plants > Roots > Nodule | place: USA...
CAACCTAATAATACATGGGTCTTTCTTCCTGGTTGTCCATTATATTTATCCGATCTTAGAATAATAACGACAAATCCAAGATTATAAGCAACCCCTCTAACCCATTTAATTAAATCTTCACGTGTTGAGAAAATATCATCGGTTGTAAAATGAGATGTATAATCTTGTTCGCAGATATCATGAACAAAATCAGAAAACTCTGACATGAGACTACAATTTAGTTGAGAATCCAAGAAACTCAAATAACTAAAATGATGATCTTCCATAATGAACTATAATAAAAAAAAATTAATACGTAAATAACCCATTGAGGGTAACCACATAAATGCATAAAGATTGCAACACGTATCACAGAAAACGAGTGAATGCAACACGTATCAAAAATTGAAAACTAATTGCATGCTGATATTCATAACTGATTGCATGATTTACGTTAGAAAATTCACCAATCACACGGTATACATTCACTCACATTAAAAATTCACCAATAACACAATATACACACCAACACACAAAATCCAAGTATGAAACAGAATACCTATTCCGTTTCACAAACATATGAAACGGATCCAAAAACTCGTTTGACAAAAAGGACAGGCAACTTGGTGAAACGGATTACAAATTCCGTTTCACATCTTTAAGAAATGGATTATGTAATCCGTTTGGAAAAACAAAATTTTGGTTTCTATTTGATGTTCAAGTGTTTCGTCTGTCGGACAAAACATCCATGCAAATAAGGAGCGGAAATTTGAACGAAATAAGTGATTCAATTCTATTTCTAAGACGAGGACAACACGTACATGCATGCCACCAATCTTATTCACGACTTCTTTTCTTTGCACATTGTTGTCGGAACTGGAAATGGAATCTAGAAGAAAGAAATGGGGTGTGGGTGTGTGGGTGCAATTTTGAAGAGATTATGATGCAAGGTTTATTTACCACTAATGTTTAAAAGTAAGGTTTAAAAGTAATGGGGTGAGGGTGTTATTTTTTTATGAATGGGGTGTAAGCGAAAAAATCATAATTTATGGAAAACGGCATACACTTTTCGTTTCATAAAATTGTGAAACGGATTCCTTATCAACTCTCATTTATCATCTAACAAACGCATTAGGCTTATGCCTTCATTGAATTAAAACACCAAAAACAAATGTATTCTTAAATTAGGTGACTTACAGCATCCCCACAACCACCTACGAACATGAGTCATGAACATATATATATATATACCACAAAGTAAGGTTTAAAAGTAATGAGGTGGGAGATTTAAAAGTAATGAGGTGGGGTGTAATTTTGTAATGGATGGGAAAATCACAATTTATGGGAAACGGAATACAGATTCCGTTTCAAAACGTTATGAAACGGATTCTGTAATCCGTTTTATAAAAAAATTGCAATTTTTTTTATGAAACGGATTACAGAATCCGTTTCATAACGTTTTGAAACGACTTCTGTATTCCGTTTTAAAAAAATTGCAATTTTTTTATGAAATGGAATACAGATTCCGTTTCAAAATGTTATGAAACAGATTCTGTATTCCGTTTCATAAAAAAAATTGCAATTTTTTTAATGAAACGGATTACAGAATCCGTTTCATAACATTTTGAAATGGAATCTGTATTCCGTTTCTCATACATTTTGACTTTTATCGTGAAACAGCTTTTGTATTCCGTTTGGTAAAAGTTTGAAACGCATTACAGAATCTGTTCCATAAAAGATTTCGTTATACAGTTTATCAAACGGAAATTCCGTTTCACATCACAAGCAAACAGAAAGAACTTAAGGTGGTATGAAGCTAACCTGGATTGACGGAAGTACCACTTGGAGAGAAGATAACGCAGTTACTCATAACCACCTTCCTTCAAAGAACCAACCTTCAATAAGAATAACCACAATGCAAACTTAAGACACTGAGAGAATAAACAACATTCCTTAAAAAAAATAAATGAAAGTCATACAAACCAGAAGAGGGACCACCACCAGAGACAATGAACCAATGAAGGACAGAAAAATTAAAGCTCTCAGGACCACGAACCACAATGAAACTGAGCAAAATTTTAATGAAAGCAGACACCGGGATGGAGAAGAAACGGGAGTAAAAGGAATACTAATAGTAACGTTTTGGGGGTGCAGGGACGTTGACGCAGTAAATGAAATTTACTGCATCCCTACCCACTTTCACCCATTCTCACGGTATATTAAATAAGGGCATAAGCATCAATTTTGAGGGTACAGAAGAACTCTTGGAGGTGCAGGGAGAAGGCCCCTAATCTGTTTTACAATTTGATCCAATTTTTTACGGATTAAATTGACCGTTTTGTCAACCTGAGAGAAGCAACCAAAGTGAAGACCATATCAAGGAATGTGTGGAGTTCAAAATCATGTACCTATAGTACATACCAAAGATAACCGTTGCAAACCAAACCTATTGCATGATTCCACAACAAATACGAGGTGTATAACAACTGAGATCTTATTGTCAACCATTGAATTTCTTTAGTAGATTGTTTACATTTTACAACTAATGAGAAAAAGGTGTGAATGTGATAGTTACACCTATACGACAAACCAGTGAAGATATGAGATCATTAGTGGACAAGTATGTAGCTGGAAAAAAACAGGAAACATTAATATAACTTGTCAAATTCAGGGAAATGAACGAATCCCATGTGAATCGTACGCAGAAATGTAATAAATTCAATTAAAATTTAGCTGAATCCAGTTCATTAAACCCAAAATATAGTACACGGAAGAATCTAAAATCGTCGAGCATTAAGGAGTACGAAAAGATATTCATGGCTCACACAAACTCATTTCTCCCGGGTCGTAGTTTTGATTTTGAAATTACATGAAAAGTTTATATTGGATAAAGGAAAGAAATAAAATAGATGGTAAATATAAAAAAATGAAAAATAAGGTAAAAGTTAAATGTGTTTAAGTGATAATAAAATAAAATAAAGAAAAAGGACGAAATGATGAATACAAGTATTTAACAAATAAAATAGTAAATACAGGTGAATCTCATTTCTTTAGAATATGTATATTTTTAATTCTCTTCAATCAAACTTCCTTATTTTTATTTTTACTGATGTACTTTATTTTCACTGACCAAAGAAAAACTTAAGGTAGACCTCATTATATCACTTCTTTTATTTGTATAGTTATCTTCACAGCTATTGAAAGCTAACTAACTACTTTGGTTATTTTCCTTCTCTCTTCAAGGATCGATGAAAATAATGTGAGGCAAATATTGTTTTCATAACAAGCAAGTCTAAAATAATTCAGAATCGTTGAGTGAAGTGTGGGTAGGGGTGGAACAAACAAGCCATTGAAATATGCAACATTTATGTATTATTGGTTATTGTGCTTTCCATCATAATAAAAGGTTGGAAGAAAAATGAGAAGATGAAGAGGACTAGTCAACAACGATATACTTGATGACTTACACGGACAAAACTTGGTGAATTAAAAACAACCACTCCAAAAGTTGGAATTTCATTTCTTTAATACACACAGCATGTTTGGAAATCCATTGAGAATGAGAAAATTGCATTTAGAATGTGGATAGTTTTTTTATATCACATTCAAGATGTAGATCCAAACATGCTAATAGTGCAATGGTGATGTTAGCCGTGTTATCTTGTTCTGCGGCGAGCCTCTAAAAAATTGACCTTAAACACTCCCATAGATGATGAGGCTACTTAATGAATTAAACCTCACTCGACTGTGCGTGTGCATCATCAATATGTGCCAGTATAAGATAATGTAAGCCTACTAGATTATTTCAAGAGCAGATCATCCACTTTTCGTAACTCCTTGAGTTTCCTCTTAGCATAGACGGTGAAAAAGATTATTGTACCAACTGTTACACATAAGCCAACAACATTGACGATAATTTCCGGAGCAGAAAGAGTGTGATGATGATGTCTAGCATTCGCTAATGTTTGTATCAAGATTCCCCTGCAGTAGAAGACAATGAATTTAATCATATTCCGCATCATTAGTTCTTAATTCCTATCTTTGTAAACAGTATATACAAATCAACATTTGAAATGGCTAACGACATATAATACATGGCAAAATGCAACCATGAAAGTATCAGTTAAGGGCAATCATCACTACTATTAGCTGATAAATTTTTTTAATGGAGATAGATGAAGCCAAGCAAAGGAATAACAGTTCAAGTGCACTTGAATTTTCACAGATGACCAGGGGAGGGCAGTGCTTAAGAGGAAATACTCAATAACATTCACCAATAACACATCACTGCTCAAAGAATATCATAAAATAATAACGACAGAGAAACATTTACACAATAAAAGATGCACATGTTTCAAAGATGACAGTGTAACATTTATGAATGGAAATGAATCAACTGGTATATTAATCTGTTCAATGAACAAACTTTGAAGACAACAAACAATCCTTAAGTTTGGTCCGAGTTACAAATATATAGTAAAGCATGTTGGAGAATCTCAATCATATGAGGTGTTAAAATCATATCACCTAATTGAAGCAATTATCAACTAACGATATGAGTCAAGGTCTAAGAACTTATCTTTTTCAGAAATAATCATTACTATGGAGAAATATATTGGGGGAGGCAGAGTAAGCTGAACCAATTATACAACTACTAAAGTATGGTATGGGCATCTTCTATATTTTCTAATGCACATGGCAACTTCTACATCTACTCACAATTATTAGATATTCAAGAAGTAAACCAGTACGAAAATGGCCAGGCCTAATAAAAACAAAGTAGTAAATAAAGTGAGCACTAGAGAGAGTGAGAGAGGAAGGAAGACCCTACGTATAGATTGAAACAAATATTTCTGGCACCATCCCTACCAAGGATCCGATCAAGTAAGGCCAATACTTCACACGGGTTGCCACGGAACAATAGTTGTACAGTATGTATGGAAATGGAGAAACCCTGATTAAAGCAACTGCCCGAAATTGATGAAACCAATTTCCCTCTCCAGCACATCTTAGCAGAGAAGCTTTCTTTGGATACTTTTCTAACCACTCCTACACATAATCATGGAACGTCGGGTCCTAATTAATTAGCACATGTGGGGCAAACGCATGAAGATAGATATCAACTTAAACTAAAGTCACAACATATGTACCTCAATTTTATGATGGAAGATTGAACCGATCAAGAAAGGAAGTGATACCCCGATTGCTGCTGCAGAAATAATTATCAAGAATCCGAAGCAATAACCAAATGTCATCCCAGCCACCCACATAGAAGGCGAGGATGGCATAACTAGGGTAGGGAATAGCGCTATAGAAGCAAACACCATAACTGCTAGCTCCGGAGAAGTGAATTTGTTGGTCCCCCAATTTATCATCGGAATAATCGCCTGAAAATAAAAGCAGTGTATCATGAGATAGGGGTTTCAACATTCAATATTGTCATTTACAAGTACAAAATATGTTTGCGATGATATTCTCTTTTCAAAATAAGTTTCGTCTATATTCCTTAGATTACCAACACGTTCTCCCCCCGCAGAATTGAGATTTTATATACCTTAAATTTATCGTTATGACAAACTTGTTTTATGTAGATTAGCAAGAAGGAATTCCAATTCTGATAAAAGATCATCACCAAAAACACTTGCATGTACAATTTACAAATGATGTGAAGATTGAAATCGCATTGCATAGAAAGAACAAAAGAAGAAGAAGAAGAAGAGCATAAGGCATTTGAAAGGAAGAATGAGATGAAACCTTTTCTAAGAAGAATGGGACAACCCATTTGACAGCAAGGAGAGCGACGAAGCCCAGACATAGGAAACAGAGCCCCGATTTGACCCAATACCATAGACCCGAGCCTTTCCGGTCGATGGTGATTGTGGCCTCCGATTGGGGGTCCCATCTCAATTTGACGTATTCTCCTCCGCCGTGATTACGCATCACGTCCTTCGTGTGATCACCGTCGACGTTAATACCATCCTCGTCCAAATATGTCATTGGAATTTGAAAGGCTCGGATGGTTCGACGGTGTCAACGGTGGCTTCAACGCCACCGGAAATGAAACGAAACGCAGTCTCAGCGATTTGTGGGGCCCAGTAACGGTTTGGATTGAGCACAACACAAACTGCAATCGCTAACTCCCCACAAAATGAAGGGAGGTGCGGATGGAAGAAGATCACAAAAATAGTAATAATATTGTCATAATATCTATATTAATATAATCAAATCAAGTGCCACAGAAACGCTGCCGTTTGACCATGTGGACCTCACTGTCTGCTTTCTTTTCTTTTGTTGTTTTCGACCACAATAACTAATTAGTTTGTTTTTCACCGGTTGGTTGTTTTAGTGCTTATTGCTTTTATACTTTAAATTAAATAAATATATTTGATATATATATATATATATATATATATAAAAGGATAATGATATTTTAATTTTAATTTATTTATTTATTTTTAACTCACACTTCAATCACCATATGATCATAACATTACATTATTAAAAAGAATCAAAATAGATAATTTAATGATGATTAAATAATAAATTAAAAATGGGTAAAAAAAGTAGGTTAAAATATCATTATCTTATATATAAGATCTCATTCATCAACTTATTTTATAGTTTAATTTTACTCATTAATATATTTTAATTTATGAATGATACAAAATAAAGATATCTAATTTTACGTATGTTTTCTATTTTAATATTATTTATTATATTTTAAATCATTAACGTTCATAAATAGTGATCGTCATATGTCATTTTGTAGTTTTTTTAATTTTTTTTTAATTTTTTAAAATATCCACGTGTCAATCCAGCATGACACATGTCAAAATCAATGTTTTATATTCAATTTGGTCCCTATATTTGTGATTTTTATTCAATTTAGTCCCAATTTTTGTTAACATGAACCAATTTTGTCTCTCCCTAAATTGAAACCAAATTTAATTTTTATATTAAAATTCACATTTCTAAATAAATAAATTTATATAATATATTAAAATTCATGTTATTATGATTTTTATATAAAAAATAAATTTGGTCTCATATTCGACAAGGACAAAATTGGTAATTTTTAACAAAAATTGGGAATAAATTAAACAAAAATAACAAATATAGAGACAACTTTGACTCTAACATATGACACAATGTTTGATTGACACATGGACATTTAAAAAATTAAAAAAAATTAAAAAAATTCACGAAGTGACACCTGAAAGTCACTCTCTCTTCATAACCGTTAATGATTTAAACGCACAAAATAATATAATTAAATAAAATTGACAAAAATTAAAACCTATTTGAACACAAAATCAAAATTAAGATTGAGTTGAACGACAAAAATTAGAATAAAAAAAGTATTTTTAACCTAACTAATATGTGATGAAAAAAGAAAAAAGAAAAACTCTGGTGAAGCTCTTACATAACTCTAGTTAAGCTATTACATTTCACATCTTTACAAAATGTAATTATTTCACACTTAAAAATCAACATCACAATATAAAAGTTAATTTCTAAAAATAAAGATCTATACATTTGACATAGTTTATACAATATTTAATGCTTGGATATACAACTTAATGTTTTGTATTACAAGATTTTTTAATATTATTTATTTTAAGTTAGTTTGAAATATTTTTTTTATATAAGAAATAAAGAAATAAATAACTCAAATTGATTAATTTTAAAAATATGCTTTAGAAAATAGAATAAATTTTAATAAATCTAATCTTACTCATTAGATTAATAAATTTTCTTGTGTGTTTATATATTTTTATGTAAAAACCAAAAAATATAGTAATTTTGTTTTTTCTAATAAAGTAGTTATACATTTTTTATTTTGTCTGTTTTCCATTTATACTTCGAAATAAATGCATAAACAAAAGTTAATTAAAAACCAAAGAAGAACAGAATAAAACTGATAAAAAGCAATTAATAGTTTTGAGATGTGGATAAACGCAATAAACTATTTTCTATTTGAAAAATATTTTTTTATTACTAAATTTTATTTATTTTTATAATACAATGTGACATCTTCTAAAACAATTTTAGAATATTGAAAATAAGAAAATAAAAAATTAATAATTATTTAAAAAATGTCATCTAAATAAAAAATTATCAAAATTTAATAATAAAATAATCATTGTTCAAAAATCTAACTGTCGAATAGACTAAAGTGACGGTCAACGCATGTTCAATTGGGCACTGCATGTTTTGTTTTGCAAAAAATATTAACATAAGTTGAGAAAAGTATCAGTGTGGTGGTGAGACATTGAAAGGAACAGGAGAAAGAAATATTCAGTAGAATCAGGTGTAGTGAAGCAGTTTCAAAACTTCAGCATCATCACAGGAAAATGAACACTGCCATGATTTCAGGTGCAGCGAAGCAGTTTCACAACATTCATTCCCTGCGTCTCTCTCTCTTCCGTCTTTCCAAACCCAAATCCCCAATTATGCTCTCCACCAACAATAACATCTCTTCTCCAATCTCCATTCGCTTCAATTCACCATTCCCATGTAATTTACTCTACTACTCTCTCTCTTTGCATCTATTATTTTTTCTCTTCAAATACAATAATCCTTTTCATAGTACTACTTACTGTTCTGCTTCATCTCTCCGTTGTTCTGTTTCTGTAGACCGGAATTCCAACATTCCGAGCCTAAACTGTGCATCGCTCGACTCATCGGATTCCCTCCCACCCGATCCCTCGCAGAGTCAAACCTCTGCTCCCACCCAGGTATTTTTATTGTTCCTACAACCATTCCAATAATGAAACCAAAATTTGGTACAAGCATTTCACTCGTGACTGACTTAACTTACAAATGTTTGAGCTGTTTTTGTAAAAGACACAGCACAGCTGCAGGTCTTTTCCAGTCAGAGTAATTTGACCTCAATTCTAATTAGGGAAAGCACAAAAAACATCTCTGTTTTTAAGTTTTTCCCCATTTTTAAAACTCCTCTTCCGTTCATAAATTTTAAGCGTTGCAGTTGCGGCATTTTTTAACTTAATATACAATAAAAACTAATTAATTCTTTATTTCCCTAAACCAGGCACTATTCTTTCATGGTTAAAGTATGTTTTATTTCTAACCTTTTGTTTCATACTTGTTTTTGGTAATTGTACTTTTAAATAGATGAATTCGGTCTTTCAATTCTGGAAATTGTGTGATTTTATTCCTTCTTTGTAGCTAAAGTTAACATTTTGTAACTATTTTTTCGCAGAATTAATAAAAATGCTAAATTCACATGGTTTGAGAACTGATTAATTATTTTTCATTGTTTTTGCTGTTTTTTTTTAACTGTTAGATTAATAAATTGTAAAGTTGTTGCACAGGATCCTCTGTGTAACTTCAAAGAGGAGAGGATCTAAATCATTTTCAAAACACGACCATCACAATTAATTGATATTGATGCCGACCTCTTGTGTGTTTTTCCTAATAAAAGATGGTTAGCAGACACTTAATTAGGAGTTAGGACTCGTTATAGTCCAGAAACATAGTTTTAACCCCAATAAATCAAGCATGGCCTCATCATAGCCTAGAGCTACCAATAATTTCTATTCTATAATGCCACAGCTAAGACCTCTATTTGTCCACTAAGCTACTTGCATGAAATCTTTTAGCTCAGAGAATGGCCGAAGGATAATCGTGATATAAAAAGAGTGAATGTATTATTTGAAAATTGGAATGATGCATGATTGCCATCCTTAACCATTTACATGATGCATGATTGCCATCCTTAACCATTTACATGATATTTTGTGATGCAGTTCTTCTTTGTTTCATCTGTTAAAGTATTTCCCTCCTGATCAATACTTTTACAAAATCAGTTTTTTTTTTTTTTCATCTTTTATATTTTTTTCTCTCTTTTTCTTTTTTTTTTAAAATTTTTTTTTTTTTTTTTTTTTTTCTAATGCTAGTGATTTTGTGAAATTCATCTGTGTTCCACTTCGTATTTAATAATGCTCACATACAATTTTCTCAATAATAAAGTGTGTTGAAAAGAGTATCTCTCTGATATTTCTTATGCACACATTTTTATATGTCTATGCACATGATGAAAAATCTGCTGAAATATTAGTTGTAGTACATTTTGCAATCTTTTTTCTTTCTACCTTTTCCATCAAGATTCAGAGCATTCAGACTTCTTTCCTGTATTTGCAGATATGCATATGCACCATGCAGGCTTCTCTCATGCATGTAATCAAATGAAAATGAAAAATGGCATCTTCGTTTTTGGTTATTTTCTTTTTCTTTTTTCTCAGGTGGAGCAAAATTCAATTTCTATTCTGGACATTCTGAAGCAATCAAATTCATATCTGCCTCATGTACTCATTGCTAGCATACTGCTTGCTCTAATCTACCCACGTTCTTTAACGTGGTTTACCAGCAGGTCTGTAGACGTTCTGATGAATTGATAGATAACAAGATTGTTGTCCGAGTAGTTGCAATTTTGCAAATTCATATAGTCAGATGATTTGCAGTTAATGAAGGAACAACAATTATCCCTGATATAGAATTTCATGCTGCATCTCTTCAAAGTTTAAACTGCAAATATTCTTGCAGATACTATGCACCTGCGCTAGGTTTTTTGATGTTTGCAGTTGGGGTTAATTCAAATGAAAATGACTTCATTGAGGCATTTAAGAGGCCAGCAGAAATTGCCACTGGTTATTTTGGCCAGTTTTTTGTGAAGCCTCTTCTTGGATATCTGTTTTGCCTGATTGCAGTAACTGCTTTAGGCTTACCAACAACAGTAGGTGAGGTTGCTGTCTCTTAACAATAAAAGGTGCTACTAGGATGCTCTAATTATTGGCTGTAAAATGAATCAGGTGCTGGAATTGTCTTGGTGGCTTGTGTTAGTGGTGCCCAGCTTTCAAGTTATGCTACTTTCCTGACGGATCCACATATGGCACCTCTAAGCATAGTTATGACATCACTGTCCACTGCTTCAGCGGTTTTTGTCACGCCACTCTTATTACTGTTGCTCATTGGGAAGAAATTGCCTATAGACGTAAAAGGAATGGTGTATAGCATTACACAGATTGTGGTGGTACCTATTGCAGTTGGCCTGCTTCTAAATCGGTAATACCATGATCTCAGAATATGTTAACATCAGTGTCTTTTTTTTTAAAGGCGTCATCTTCTCACCCATTCATTTTTACAGATTCTTTCCTCGTATCTGTAATGTAATTCGACCATTTTTGCCTCCTCTGTCAGTATTGGTGGCGGCTATCTGTGCTGGAGCACCACTTGCCTTTAATGTTGAGACTATGAAATCCTCCTTGGGAGTCGCTATCTTGTTTCTTGTTGTTGCTTTTCATTTGTCATCTTTCATAGCTGGTTATTTCCTCAGTGGATTTGTCTTCCGTGATTCTCTTGATGCAAAGGCACTGCAACGAACAATTTCCTACGAGACAGGTACAACGTTTCTCAATTTTCAGACATAAAATGCCTGTAAAACCATGTTTACTTCAATAACTTCATTTATGTAATGGCAGGAATGCAAAGTAGCCTGCTAGCCCTGGCACTCGCTAATAAATTCTTTGAAGATCCAGTAGTGGCTATTCCTCCAGCAATTTCTGTAAGTTTCTCCGCCAGTTAAACTTCAACTATTATCATATGTCTAGTAATACAAATCCTCCTTGTGTCTCTTTCCTGTTACATGTAACTTTCATTCTGTGTGTACGTATGTGTTTACCTCAATGATACATGATTTTAAGTCTCTAAAAAGATGAATAGAATGATATATGATTTAAATGCCTTCCCTGCATACTTATAGCAACACAGCCGATAGCTTTCATGTTTTGAAAAATGCAACCCTTTGCTTTTTTCAACATAATATAATGCATTTGTATCCACTTGTTTATATTGAGAGGACATTAACGTGAACAGAAAGGTAGTTTTTTTATGCTTTTAATAACTATTGGGCAGTTTTGCGTTTAATATCCGTTTTATAGTTATGTATGCTTGTTTTTCTGTATATGGTCAGTTTGTGCATCAAGTGAGAGGATTGTATTTTGAGTGTGATCCACAGAGTAAGACTCGCTTTGGGGGCTTATGCCAGTGTATTGTGTATTAGAGAAGTTACTCAGAGGGAACTTGCCCGTGTTCTTCGTTTACTGTCTGGAATACGTTGTAACCTTTTTCTAGCTTTTCCTAAATAAAATACAAATAAAACTGCCAAGTTTGTGTATGTAATTCTCTTGAATAACATATTATTGCACGACTAGTAAGTTTTCCTAGAGAAGTGAGTGTAGTGCTGTTAAAAAATTATCATTGAATTGCAATATAAGTTGCTAAATTTGCTTGCAGACTTCAATTATGTCTTTGATGGGATTTGGTCTTGTCCTCATTTGGACCAGAAGAGGAAAAAGTGAGACAAAGCACAGCTCTTGAAAGGTATTGAAGCGAGCATCAGTTCAGCTTCCCAGGAGGGACCGATGACAGTCACAGTGATAATATCACATGTATTCATCAACAGGGGCCTGATTGTTTTAGACTTCAGGAATCTCAAATTAAGATGCAACTTCATGATCAATAACATCCAGGTCTTCAGTAACTTCTGTCATTTAATATTTATTTAACCAAGGTCCTGTCTTACATAACTCAGATCCTCCTCAAGCATTGTTGCCATTAGATTTAATAAATGTATAATTGATGTTTGAAGTTCGTTACCTGCAACCTACTCAACTGGTTCGGTAACGGACACCTTTCAAAAAACATAACTCCAAAGATAGGGTTGCTGGAAATAATAAATGCAAGAATCCCAAGCAAATAATTCCCAGGAAAGTAAATAAACATACTAAAAAACTGCCTTCGCTGATCCTAAATAACACATTTATAGTTCCCTACATACTAGGCCGAAATAACGGTTGTGGAAACTGCCACAACTACGAGCAATTTCCCTTGAGATAGGTACAAATTTTAACCATATGCATCCATGAGATGCAGTTGTAGCACTTTACTTAAGTGACTTATTTGTACATCCAATTGCAAAAATGCAAAGTAGCCTGCTTTCTCTGGCTCTTGCTAAGAGTAAATCCTTCGAAGATCCTATACTGGCTTTGCCTCTCCTGCAGTTTCTGTATTTTGTCCTTTCTGTTACATTTCAAGTTCAGTTATGTCGAAACCATTCTATCTTAGGTTGCTTTGTCACATCAGTAGTAAAAGTAAAACTAAAATATTTCAAGTAATTTTAAAAATTTTCAACTATTTTATATAAATTTCTGAACTTTAACTACTTATCATGATTTTAATCCTTTACTATATGTTAATCACTTAAGTTATATATTTCTTTGATTTCTTAGACTAATAAAACTAACCAATTGTATTTTCAGAAACTATTTTCTTTTTTTTAACTTTTAAAAACTATTCTTGCTTAAAAAAATTTCAGGCTCTTCAGTGATATATATATATATATATATATATATATATATATATATATATATATATATATATATATATAAGTTTCATGTCTCTTTTCTTTTGCTTGATGTACAGTGCTGTAAGAAAATATTTTATTGCAAAATAACTTTACCTGCAGTCTCCAATTATGTCTTTATGGGATTTTTTCTTGTTCTGATTTGGCTGGTTCAAGACCAGAAGAGTTGAGTAATTTCTTTCTGTACCTCCATAATTGGCACTTCTAAAATATGCATTTTAGATTATATAATTCAAAATATAAATATATCGTAAATTGTGTTCTTTAGGAATATTAAAAATATATTTTGAATTTTTTTTTTTTCTAAATTATATATTTCAGAATACAAAAATTACATTTTGAATTAAACAATTTAAAATACAAAAATGTATTGGACTGCAGGAATAAATTTATGGAGGTGTGGAGAAGAAACTTCCAGACTTGCAGCTCCCATGGCATACAATAGAAATTTGGTCATTACTTTCTTCACCCGCTTAATGTTTTATACACCCCTATTCTTTTGAAATACCTATATTGTCCTTCTGATTTATATCCTTTGAAGCTCTCAAAACTGCATTTTTGAGCCTCCTCTCCATTGTTGAAAATCAGTTCTGTAAAACTTGAAATGATTTTTGTTTTTCAACATTTCTAACAATAGTAAGTTTGCCCTTGGTTTTGAAGTTATTTATGAAAAACTTTAGTTAAAATTCATATTTTGAATTATATAGTTCAAAATAATATATACATTTTTTATTTGATCCATCATCTTTATATGTTTTATTATGAAAATGTGGCACTGATATCTTCATATGTTTTTTTTAGCTGCTCTTATCATCCTTTAACTAGAAAGCTAAAGATATGCCTTAAATGTTTTATATGGAAATTTAAAAATCATTGAATATTGTCAAATAAAATGTATACGACAAGTAATCTTTATTTTGAACAAAATAAAATACAATATATTTTATAATATATATATTAAAAATTGTTTAGTAATATTTAAAATATGATAAATATATAATTATTATTGTATAAATCTAAATTAAAATCATATATATATTAAAATTATTATATAAAAAATTATAAATTAATATAGATACTTATGAAATATAAATACGTAATCCAAATTAAAATATTAGAATATATTTTATTAATATTTTTGCATTATTTATTAGGCCCAGTAAAATGAAATCAGAATGATTGATAATTTATAAAATAAAAAGTTGGCTTGGAAATAGTTAAAAATATTAAGTTTTCCACTGGCCAGATAAAAAATATATCTAGTTATTAAACTAGTCTTTAAAATTCTGAAGATCTATTATTTATTTTCAAATTATAAAATAACGCTCTAATTCCTTATTTTACGCAAACTAAATGAAAGAAGGAGAAAGAGTGTTATCCGAACCAGGGTGGAACGAAAACCAAGCTGCAACATTTGAAGAAGCAGTTACAGTCTCCAAGTCCGACCATGGCGGCGGCAACGTTGTACTTGGCAAAACCATTTTGCACTTCCAAAATTCCACTGCCAAGAGTGAGCGACAGTGGAATTGGAACCGTAAAGTACGAAATTCAAACCAAATTGAAAACGGGTTTCCTGGGACTGGGTCTGTTCCACTTCCTCAGCTTCGTCGAACCAGCTGCATCTCTGCAACTGCAACTTCAGGAACCTCCCAATGCCCTCTCACTGCCCACATGGGCCATTCACGTTTCCAGTGTCGCTGAATGGTCACTTTACTTTCTCCATCGTTTCAATTGGCTTTAGCGTTATAATCACATCAAAATTACCCCATGAAGCATGCATTTTCCTACACTTACTCTCTTCATTCCTTGTTTTTGTATCCAATTATGAAGGATTATAGCCATGGCTTTGGTGTGGCAATATGGGCACAAATCTAGATACCCTGCTTGGAAGGGCCTTTCTTGGGGTATGGTGAGTGACCTCAGTTTCTTCACTCTCCAATTTTTTCTTCCCTAATTTCTACCATCATTTGCTATTCCTGCATCTCATACTTCTTTATTGTTGTAGGTACCTCTACTTGGTGGAGCTTTTTGTGCATGCACATGGCATTTCTTTTATAACTCTGAGTCCCTTGAGGTAATAGGGCTTTTCATCTTTGATGCAGAACTAAACTACTATCTGTTCCATCTCACTCTATTGTGTTTTATTTTATCTCATTCATTCTTCTCATCATTAGACTGCACAAACTTTGGCTACTCAACATTTAGATTATAAATCAGGTAAAACCAATATCCTCAAAAGCATTTTGTTGTCTAGGAATAACCAACTTATGAAAACATTAAATATCTTCTCTCTCTCTCTCTCTCTGTTGGGGGCAGGCCAAGATTGAATTTGGGGGAGTGAGGACCTAGGTAGAGGTTGCCAACTCTTTTTGTCTAGCCCAACCAAGCTTTGCCACCTTGTTAACTTATCATTCTGTTTTATAAACTGAAATCTAATTCAATTCATCACAGCACTGTGAAATTAGTTTTCTCTTTTTAAAATCTAGAAGCTGAAAAAGGACCTGCATTAAATTGAAAGTATAAATAGATTACACTTTAAAGAAAGGTCTCTGAAAAGTAAGAAGTAAGTGACAGAACAGCGGTGGAGTCCTATAGTTGATTTGAAATGTCAATTTTCTCTCCATCTAGTTAGTAAAAGCAGAATACTCAACTTGTGGAAAGAGTAAAGAATAGAGACAAAGTGAGAGAATTCTGTGTGCGATGATGTAGTATTCGATATTACTAGTTACTTAACTTTGTTTTTTCTCTGTGAATAAACTAGATGCATGTACCAATTTATTACCACCACCATCCATGTCTAGCAGAATACAGAAAACTAAACATTTCGGATTACTGAGTTGTTCTGTGAAATAATGCTGATGCATTACATGTTGCGCTCTATGTGAGACTGACCCTGTTGAGAAAACTGTCTTGTTGAATTACAATAAGAAATAAAAAATAGATTTTAAGTCTAATTCAACCTTACAAAACTGGTTTGTAAGGTGAAATTTACACTATATATACTATAAATTGACCTTATTTTTAGTTAAGGTGAAACTTCCTATACATGTAATAAAATGTAATCGATTTTGTAACATGCTGAAGATGTGAAATGATTGGGGTTCTCTAATGGATTGGTGCAGGTATTGGTGGCTCTTCAAGCGGCACTGACTGTTATAGGAAATGCTACAATGTGCATAGCTGCATATCGGATATACAAATCATCCCAAGGCTCCTAGAACTTTGAATTGTATGTACTTTGGTATCTGGAACCATGTATATAACTTTGAATGAAAGTCTAAGGCTTCTTCTGCTCATTGGTAAATTGTCCTTGATCTGGAAGAATGTGAGAAGAGTTCGCTCTCATAAAGGAAATATTTAATGACAGACAGAATCCATATATCCTGATTTGTAAGATAAACATGCTAGGAGATGATCATTCTTTCTGAATTTTATGCACAGTAATTGGTTCATTAATTTTATGCAAGTTTCCCTTACCTGAAGAAGTCACAGTTCAACTTTGAATGACTTTTGAACCGTTTAAGATAATACTTTGAAGAAGAAAAATCGATGAAAAGTTTTAAATTTTGTTGGGAGCTAGAGACAACAATGAGTATTATGTTATAGGATAGTATGTATTCACGTTTGCGGTTTAAAAAAAATATTTACAAACTTAGTCAGACCTATGTGAGTGACATTTTAGTATAACTATCATGTAACGTTTCTCATTTTCAAACTTGTACCTATTTTTAGTATCATTTAAAGAATACATATATCAATATTCAAACCTTCATTTTTTACATATCTTGAAGAATCGGAACATCCGATTTTGAAATGCGTAAATTAATCTGTTTCAATAAGGGTGTGGTGTTAACATCATTTAGAAAATGTCACGTTAGCTATCACAAAGTGACATGTTTATCTTTCTTTAGTTTATATTTAAGTGTACCAAACATATCACTTCTTTCTTTATATTTGAGTTTAGGGAAAGTATTAAGTAGGGTAAGTTAATTATGCTTAAAATGATCTGTGATCAAAATTTTATTAACAGTTTTTTTTAAATGGTAATATCTCCCCCTAAATTGATTAGTCAGGGAAAAGTACTGCATGTTTATCCTCAAGGATTTCAAGGGACCATAATTTCGTTTTAATCCTTCAAACTCATTTATATGATGTTTTCTGCTTAATTTACGGCAATCTAACTGTCCTGGGCAATGATTTAATTGAGCAATAAATGGTATGACCAAAAAGTTGTACTATATATCTTTGTTTTGAAGGTAACAGGGTGTTAATTAGGGTTTGTTTATATGTAAATTGTATTATGAGTTCACATCATATATATTGATACCACGTTTTTCATCTTCCCATTGAAACTCAACTTTTTTATTTTTATAAAATATGAGATTTATATTCACACTTTATTTTCAACAAATTAAAATTCAGTTCAAGTATATTTAGGAAGGGAGTGTGGTTTTTATCAAAGATTTTAGAAATTCTAAATTAACTAAAAATAAGACATTTTTATAATATATAAGTGTGTGTAAACATCATCTTACAAGTCAATTTTGTAAAGTTAAATTATGTTTAAAATTGACTTCTTAATATAGTATTAGAGCCTTTAAGTTTGAACTTCTCCTAACGAGATTTATTGTTTATTTGTCCTGTTAATACCATCTGCTATTGGAAGATGATTTGTTATTTGTTGTACCTATCATGTCACTCACTATTAGGCCGCTTCATATTACCTATTAATATCCAATCTTATACTCGAGATGCATATGCCTCGAGATGGGGAGGTGTGTTGGAGATCCCAAATTAACTAGAGATAAGACGATTTCATAAGATATAAGTGGGTACAAACATTACCTTACACGTCGATTTTGTAAGATTGAATTAGACTTAAAGTCCACTTCTTAAAAAAAAAAAAAAAGTAAAAAGTTGAGTCTGATCCAAATTTGAAAAGAATCCTCCCTAATATTCAGAGATGGACAGTAGTTGAGAAGTGAGCAATTCTTTTATGATGAATAGTGTCCTGAAATTGAGGCACATGCATAAATGATTTGAAGTTGTGGTCCATTCCATAATTAGCTATGTGATTCTTCACGTGCCCTACTTCTTTTCGAGTTACAAAACCTGTTCATCTTATCTCTTCCGAGACTCTTTGCCATCGATGTGGTTGATGAGAGACTTCATGGCTTGTCGTAATAACTCTGAATCTAAAGTTGCCATGATCGATGTCCTTTTCGAAACAAAGCAACTTCTTCATGTTGCCATCCATTCTCAAGTTTCTGATTCATACAACATCCATGCTCTTCTTAATTGCTCATGCCTATGCCTATTGTGACCAACCACTTCATTTCTTACACCATCTTGCTATTCAATCAAGAACGTGCCATTTATTCTCTTAATCTCTTTTTGGCTTTTCCTCTCTTTCAACCTGCAAATTTAATGCCTCCGCGTTCTCATTGATTGCGCATATAAATCTAATAATTAATGATCCAAATAGAAGCTGAAGTATTTGATGATACATTGTTGGAAAAGTGTTAAATGGTGTGGGGTTTCTCCACCCACTTACCAAATTTTGCAATCCTCCACTGACTACATTTTCAAACTCTCTTTCCGTGTGGGCTTCGGAGAGAAAAACAAAACAAAAGAAGGAAACAGAATATAATAACTAAAAATAATAATAAATGTGATAAGTGGTATAAGCAAAATAGAAAATAAATAAAAATCAGTGAGTAGAAAAAAATAAACAATACAAAAGAGGAAAGTATACTTTGGGTTAACTTTGTGAAAGTCTAGGTTGTGAATTTGTTTTTAGAATAATAATATTTTAACCAATTTTTTTTAATTCGTTTTTAATCCATCACTTTCATCATTATTATATTATATTATTTTAAAAAAATTAAAATAAATAATTGAAGGATAATTAAAATAATGAATTAAAAGTGAATTAAAAAAAATAGATATTTTTTTGTATTCTTTGTTCCTTTCGTCTATGTTCAATCTGGGACGCTCAACTCCACACTTAGAATTTTCAGTGATTTATATGAATTCTCCACAATTTGTATGAATGTCCAAAGATCAACTCAAAAAGGAATATAAACAGGGAAAAGAGAGAGAGAAAGAGAGAAAATAAGTAAAGAAAAGAAATAGAAGAAATAGAACGTAAAATGAAAAAAAGAAAATATTAGAAAAAATACGGAGATGCAGAAAGTACATAAAGAAAAAGTTGATAATGAAGGGATGACTTACAATTATTAGATAGCACCAGAAAATAACATCATATGAAAATAATCTCTTTTAGTAAAAATAAAATAATACATCCACATAAAAGAACACACCATAAATTTAACATTTGGTACCTCAAAATCTACATTTATAAATAACACCAAAATCTACATCTATAATACTCAATAAAAATATTGTTACACAAACGTAATTTTTCTGAAATAAAGAAAAAACCGCAAACATTTTCATATAACTTTTATATATGCATGCAATATTTATAAGAAAATATATATTTACCTTCTAAATTTTAAAATAAAATTGACTTGGCTGAACTATTTTAATTAAAAAAAATCATTTTAAAAATTAATAATGAATTAGTGTCAACACTACTTAGAGTCAACTTTAAAAGTGAGCTATTAATTATTTAGTATTGATTTTTGCTTCTTAACGTTGATCTATAGTTAAGGTTAAATATCTATTTTCTTGTAGTGGATTTTTCTTACAAAACTTACAAATTTTCACATAACACAACTACCAAAAGAAATACACAGAGATTCTGTAACAACTCACTTAATATAATAATTTTCTATTTTTGTTTGTTCAAATGTGAGATTTTTGATAAATATTCACGTGAAAATCAATAATGACATGGTTGGAGTTTGAGAGTGGAATTTAACATTTTGAAAATGGATAGGTGATGAGAAAATATAACATTTTGAACCATGATTAGGTTGGGACAACTCTCATCACTCTCAATGCTAAACTTTTGAAAGTGTTTTTTGATGAGTCTTGATCGTGGAAGAAGAAAGTGTGAATTCATATGGCCTGCAATGGTGGAGCACACCCTCGTCTCTCTCTTCTTTCTTGAAATCTACATCACACTAAGTTTCTTACCCTTTGGAACTAAGAAAAAGATAAAGCATTAGGTCCACTTTATGCCTTTATCTTAGACATATCTCACTGCCCAAACTAGCCACCTAGGACCATCTCTTCGTGTGTTACGTCCTTCTTGGTAAAGGCATTGTTCACACAACTCCAAAGATTCTATAATATCTTAAACACATTACCCTAATGAGACAATAGATATACTATTTGAATTCATTTTGAGGTCAATAACCAAAACGAAATAAAAGAATTGTTTACTACTAAATTAAAAGTTATAGCTATTAGTGAAGACATAACTTTTTTTATTTAAGAGCAAAACAATTAGAACATTACAGTTTAACTGTGACTCGACCTACTTGACCTCCATCATAGGATAATTGATACTACATGATACATTTCAGATAGTTTGTTAAACCTTGATAATATAAACACCAACACTCTCGTTTTTCTTCTTTCATCGTGTTATATCATAATATGTATCTTTTGTGGTATGAGTTCGCTTCAATTATTATTGTCCTAATTATTATGGTTGAAGTAATCCTTTTATAATAATAATGAGTTTAGTTGTTGGTGTGACTTCAACAATATTGGATTTTATGTTGAGAAAGGTCATTGAATATTGGTATTACTTGTATATGTTGAATCATACTTGTCCTTGGTAAGCTTTGGTAGGTGAGATATATATAAATATATTATGATGTAACATATCATCATCTTTTCATATACATTCTTTCTATTTTTGTCACAACATATTCATTTCATGCGAGGTAAACCATTGAGTAAGTCACTACATGTATATACCTAACTAGGTTTTTTATACGATACAGAACTCCCACTTATATGTAAGGATTTACAGTAGGATAATTTTACTTTAATACTATTATTATATGCTTGTTATATTGAAATATATATTAAGATCGTTTAATTATGTATTTGTGTAGGAGTTTCTCACTTTGCTACGAGGTGAAGGTTTAGTATATTGAATGAAAATACACAAGCGGTTAAATATTGACTAGTTAATAAGGATGGATTTATATATTCTTTCATATATGGTTATATATGGTTTATGGTTATACTCATTGAGAAACTGTGGTTCTATATATGGTTATATGACATTAGTCTTACACATATAAAGTCCTTTGACACCACTTTAACTCCAAAACTTTAAGACAATGGTATCATGAGTCTTTATTTTTATATAGTGTTTAACTTTGTCTATTTTATCTTATATAGAACTTTTTGACTCACACTTGAACTATTCCCAACAAATAAAAGTTTAATAGTTATTAGAAAAAAATCCCTGTTAATGAAAACTAAATTGTTACCGTGAAATATTACAATTAAAAGTTTTTGTATTGAGAGAGGAAAGGGAGAGAGATGTGTAAAAAGAAAGACAAGGGAGATAATAAATTCCATATATCCTTGAGAAAATTAATGATTGACATTTTTAATATATTGATTGTTTGTTATTATATTATACTGTGTCCAAAGAAAAAAAAAAGTGACTCCCTCACTTCAGATGTCAAATTCTATACTAAGGAGGATATAGAATGGGAAGTAAGAGCAAAATAGAAAGAAAAATTCCAAATAAATAACATTGAAGGATGACTAAAGAAATACCCAAAAAGAAATAAAGAGAGTTTTTATCTGATTTAAAAAGAATCTGTCAAAAAATTATTATTTCGAAATCATTTGAATTTAATATTTAAACAAGTAATTTTGACACATGATATTTTAAATTCACTTAAAAATAAATTTCTACTTTTAAAACTCCTTATTCAATCACTCTTTTCAAGTATTTGATAAAATAAGTTATTAAAGTAGCTAATAACTATAAACGAGACATTTAACCTTTTTGTGATAATTTGAAAGTTGATGTACTCTAAAACAATACTTTTCTTATATTTTGTTTACTTTAAACGATTTATCACCTCAAAGAAATGAATTTATTTTATAAAAAATGTTATTTGATGAAAGTCGAGAGTAACAAATTTGATCACCAGAAAAGTAACAGGGAAATTTTAATAAAATGGCAAGGATAAAAAAATAACAGTTGAAGTTTCTTAACAGATAAAGAACGTTTTAAAGTTATTAGAATGAAAGTTTTTGTATGAAGGGAAATAATATAAAATGAAAATTAAAAAGAAATTAAGATCTCAAGTTGAATTTTACCGTTGAAGTGAAGATAATCAAATTAATAAATTTTATGAGGCAGTGCAAGGAGAGATCCACAAAAAAAAAATGTCAAATCCCAAATCGAATTTTTCCATTGTAAAACAAACTCTTTAATCAGATAAAAGAAGCTTTTAAGTCAGCTAAATAAGTTTACAACTATTTCAAATGCCTGTATTATCAAACATTTAGTAAGTTAATATAGCTTTTGTAAATTCCAACTAAAAAATAGTTGTGTAGTTTTATCGTTAACTTGTAACTTTGTCATAAATATATATAGAAATGAAAGGAATAAAATATAAATTTTTTATAAATATTTATTAAATTGAAAGAAACTAAAGTTTTACGTTATAAGTTTTCACATGCATTTGACAACTTTTATCAAATGCATTTAATTCAACTAAAAGCTTGTAACTTAAGTTTTGAACTATTAACTAGTTTTTCAGTTATAGTTATGTTAAATAGAATCATTATAAGTTATAACTTTAAAACATTACTTTATGTAGAATCTGAAAAAAATATCACAAGTTAATGAAAAAAGCTGTTTATTAAACACTTATATTACGGTCAAACACTTATGAATTTAATCATATACATTATAAGTCAGGTGAAATGATTAATTAAATATATTCTTAAAGCTTTTATTTAATTGGTCATTCAAAATTAAGAGCCATTAAACACAGCTTTTAAATGTCCCTAAAATAATCTTTCAAATATCACATTTGTATTACATTGATGCTTTAAAACAATTCGAAGTCAAATGATTTATTATTAAACATGCGAAATAGTTGTAAGATTATATTTTGTAAGACACAACTTTAACTTTTTCCAAGAGACTAACTTTGTAATCACATTTCTTTCATTTTTGCAGAAAAATTCTGGAAACTCCTCTCCTAATGCAAAGTTTCCAAATTTAAATCACACTTAATTAATGAAACCATAAGTTTGTAATGAAGAACACTGTGAAAGTGCAGAACATAGAAAAAGCAAAAAAGTGTATGACACATAAAAGTTGCATATATTATATATTTTGAAAGCTTAATGGAGGTTCTTTCTCCCTCCATAGATTGTTGAATTTGAATCTACACATATAGATTTAAAGGGATTTATCTTTATTCACTTGTTCTCTCTTTTTGTGACAACTGCGTAGTCTTCAGTCCCTCTTTGCCTCTCCATGCCACTCTTCTTTACAAATTTCTCAAATCTTTACATTTCCCATAAATGCTTTTTATCACATCATTTGTATACATAGTACTCAAAAAATAACCTCATAAATTCAATTATAAGTATCAAAGCTAGATTCAGTATTGGCTTTGCATAAAATTAAATTAATGGCAGAGATCGCTAAAAAAAAAAGTAAGTGTATTACTCGTAAGTTTTAAGAAAATGAAGAAAACATTGTTTGAAGAATTAAGGTGTTTTTTAACTTTAATGTTTGACTCGGTTTGAGCCTTCAAACAATATTCAATTCCAGAAAACACCAATGTTCTTCGATTTTGGACGGACATGTTATATGTGACGTTGAGCAATTGCAAGTGTGACAGTGTTTCCATGCGAAATGGACAAAAAACTCATCTTGGAAATGTCACACAATACACAATTCTTTCTAAAAATAAACTATTAAAAACGGTAACATTAGTTTTTTTTTTTTAATTCAACAAAGTGCCGAACATTAGTGTATCTATAACTATATATAAAGGGGATTCCCTCTTTTGTGTCCACATTTCATAATTCCAACTTTACCCTTTATAATTTAATTATTTATTAAATTTTTAAAAATTAACGGTTACTTTTACAAGTTTT
>Ga0214545_1004968_pt1 | contig 24480 bp, 9 predicted proteins | sample CNSS4metaG_FD_160064 | JGI IMG/M metagenome (GOLD analysis project Ga0214545, IMG submission 160064) | Root nodule microbial communities from cowpea collected in UCLA plant growth center, Los Angeles, California, USA - CNSS4 | ecosystem: Host-associated > Plants > Roots > Nodule | place: USA...
ATATATATATATATATATATATATATATATATATATATATATATATATATATATATATATATATATATATGTGGGAGGGAAGACGAAAAAGCACGAACCAACCAGTTACATGCCACTGGTGTGTGACCCTCTCTCTCTTGCTCCTAAAGTTTGTTACATTTGCTTTTACTTCTTTTTTTTCTTCATCTACCTAGAGAATGTTTTTATCAATAGAAAATAAATAAGGCGATACACAAACATGAATTTTTAATCTTACTATAGCATGGTTTTCAATTTTATTTTCGTAAGTAACATGTACTCTATTTTATATTTACTGATATAGTATAATTTTAAATTTGGTTAGAATTTGATTTTTGGAAAACTACACTATTATCTGATTTTTGTGTTTTATTTTCTTTAACTTTTAATTATTTAAAAATAATTGTTCAAAAAAATTGAAATTAATAATACAATATTTAATTAATCAGATAAATTATTTTTTTAAAAAATAAATATATTTTAAGAAATGTTTATAAATAGATGTAAATAAATAAGAAAAATATATTTAGGAAAACTATATATAAATGTAGAAATGGATATAAATATTTAGAAAAATCAAATATAAATAAATATTCAGATAAATATATATTAAAATCAGATAAATAAGAAATTAGAAATACATATATTTTAAATCAATTTAAATTACTAAAATTTTTAATTGAAAGATTTTGTACAAAAAAGAGATGAAGATTTTGTAAGAGTAATATAATGTACATAACAACCCTAAAAATATTCTAAATGTAAGAAATAAGCATTCCTTATCGATTTCTCTGCATAAAACATACATTTATCTCTAAATAAATCGATCACAAGCATAATATATAATACTAAATTTTTTATTTTATGCATTAACTTAGACATAAGAAATCGTGTACCTATAAAAGTAGATTGTATCAAAAGCTTTGACTCCCCTTAGCCTAACAAAATTGAATCAAACTCATCATAAAAAATTCCTTCAACTCACCCCACTTATACCACACTCTAAATGAGTTTGTAAGCCTAGTAGTATAGGATAGTTTATGACCAACACATATCACTGGTAAATGCATAACACTAAAGTAGCAAGGATTTGCACTTCTTCCTTAAAAGTCAAATCCCCAAAATTTTAATAATCAAACCATTTAAACAAAATCTTTATCTTACCGTTCCATTAAACCACTCTCACTTTCATAAATTCGTTATCTTTTCCATCAAACCAAATTTTCCAAATTATCATCACATTCAAAATCACAAAAATCATGTATTGGCAAACTTGCTCAGCGTGACCAGATGCTCGCTCATTAAGTAAAAGTCTCACCCAACGAGTTGAGTGTTGGAACAAAAATACAAATTTATTCACCCAGCGAGAGTAGACTCGCCCAATGAGGCCTCATCCCCTGACTCCATCAAACTCGAATTTGATTGTCGCTTAACGAGAGTTTGCTCGCCCAACAAGCAAGCCTCCCCTAACTTTTCCAAACTCGAATTTGGCACTCGCACAACAAAAGGAGAGCTCGCTCAACGAGTTTGCATAACTAGATCACCAAAAATGTGCATTTTTTGAGTGTGCGAATTACCCAAATATACTATCTTATGCTTAAATCAACACATTAACATACCAATTTCGATCCATTACACTTCCAGCCATGCTAATTCACAATTTAATTAAAACTTTTGCATCTGCACATCAAAATATGACAACATCACATATTTTTCATCACATACATTCTTCATCCCAAATCTACTAAGTCTAAGCAACAATCTAGCATTTAGATTCAATTACCCTCATATTAACTAATCAAAACATAATTCAAAGCACAAAGACATTAAATTGACTTCCCTTACCTAAAACAAAGAAAATCCCTTTTACTCATACCGTTGCTTAGAGCTTTTTATCCATAATATCACAGAAACACCCAATCAGGATCTTAATTAGAGTTCTAAGCATCACATTATGATTATAAAATAACAAAAATTCACTAAGAGCAATCTTGAATCACATACATTGCCCTATACCTCGTATTCAACTCAAGAACTAAAATGTCTAAAAGAGACAAAACAAGGACGTTGTCTCACATTCTTCGTCGAGCAACTTTGTCCAATGGTAGCAATCATCTAGCAACCCAATTGAGGGTTGTCGGCAGCAAATTGTTCGAGGTTTGTGCAGTTTAGTGAGGTTTGTCCTTGAGGTTTGTGCAGTTCGTCCTTCATCTGATGTTCATGCAATTCATCCCAACATCGGTTGAGCTTCGTTCAGATCAAAATGCAACCAAAAGTCATTGCAGATAATGTGGTCTGGGTCAAATCCAGTGGGCTTTGCGCTTGGCGACACTGAGTGAACTGTCAGGCGGTCTGCAGCTCGAGTTCGTCTAGCAACGCGGGTGTTGCGCCAAGTGATGTTCCAGGTCTATCTTGAGTATTTTCACACGACTAGTGGCGATGGTCTTGGGTATAGGATATGCTGAGATCATTTTACGAATGGGTGGTTCGTAATGGAGATTGAACGTGTGATGATCACAAGTAGGAGGTTCATGATGGTAGAAATCTTGTGTGAGAATACGAGCGGGAGGTTTGAGATGGTTCCACATGTGTTGGACTATAAGCAAGAGGTTCGTAGAGGTTGGACTATGAGTGACAGGTTCGTGGAATCATGTGATGTCCTTAAGGCCATGGACATATGGATAGGGTAGGAGACCATGTTTCCTAATGCATAATGAGAAAGGTTCTAACAAGGGGTAAGTGGTTAAGTTAGAATGCTTTGGGTGAAGGTTTATGATATGTTTTATTATGTAGGTTTACTTTCATTGAGTTCACCATTTCTGCTTGTGTTTGTCACACGGGAGTAAATGATGTTGCAGGTGATGCATAGATCCGGAGTGGAAGCTCGTTCGGGATTTATTTAGAGAATAATATTTCTTTTATCATGTATTTCTTTTAATTATGGTTTTACATGTCGAAACTTGTAATAGTTAAACTGAATTATGATTTTTGGATTTAGAGGTGTTTAATAAAGTTTTGAATTTCCCACAGTTTTGGAAACTTGATCATTAATTGAATTTATTTCAAATTATAAGTTATTTATTTAAGTAATATTTGCCTAAGATGTTATAAAGGATAGAAGAAACATTTAAGTTTACAAGGAAGTTTTGTTGAATAAATTTAAATGATAGTTAATGTTATTGGATAAACTTAAGTGAGACTTAATATATTAACAATTTTAGGGTGGAAAAGCCAAGAATTAATGGCTAGTATTATGTCTTTACTTGCAATAATTAACTGCCTTTAAGTAGGGATGACAATTTAAAGCATGCCATGTGGATCAATCTGCAATAAAATATGAGGGGTGGGCTAAGTATTTTAGCTTGTTTGCCCGCATAAGCCCACCTCACATAACCTGCAGCCTGAGCGAACCAACGACGGGGTTGGTTTGCATTTGGCCTGCATAGTTCACATTAACTTAGATTCCTAAAATTTAACGCTATCAACACAATACCTTATGTGTGTTTCTTCTAAGCAACTTGCTTATTCATGTTTCTTCTATAGTTCATCCAAAAGTAGCTCTATCATTCATGTTTCTTAAGTTGTTTCAGTCTAATTTGAAGTCATTTCTATTTTTAACATACTTGTACTTAAAAATTAGAAATTATAAAATTGTAAATATTACTAAAAAAAGTTAAAGAATTTATTATTCTACTAATTTAATTAATAAAAATACATTATTAAAATCATGGGCCCTAATATTTTACAAAATAAAAAATTACAAAATAAATAATTTTTTTATGCAGGTCTTAGGCTGACTTGCAAACCTGCAGGCCAAATGTTTTACTGGTGAAGTAAGAAAATTAGCATGCATTTCTTATGTAAGACAGACCAGTTCAACTTATTTTTTACAAATCAAATGTAAAACAGGACAAAATAGAATAAAACGACCCTCGTTATCATCCCTAACTTTAAGACTTGGAATTAAAAAGTCAAATTTTAATCTATAAATTGATTGATGAATGAAAAATGAATTACAATATTCTTATATATAAAAGACTTTATGTGATCATCCTCCTTTACAATCCACCGAATACATATAATTAGAACTCATTTAGCTCATAACATTTGTATAAAGAATCAATCCTTTATTCTAATTAAATATTATTCAAAATCTATAAATTTAGAGAAGGCATACAAACATAACCAAATTTTAAGTATGTGATAAAACAAATTAAAATGATCAATTTTCTTAATTAATCCGGTCAAAATTGATAACAAAAATATAAAAAAATAATAATAAAATCTTTAAATAATAGGAACTTACAGTAAAATGATCGAGGAAAAAAGTTTCTTGATTCTTTAATTATTGTGAGCTACAATTTAATTATGAGAAAGATGAAGTGTGAAGAGATGAAATTATAGAAAAATTAGAGTGAAATGGAAAGGAAAAAAAATTAAAAAAGAAAAAGTGAAAAGGGAAGGGCACGATTCTCACACCTTGTTTAGTAGAAAGGGAACAAATAAAGAAACAAATTAATTAAACACAAATAATAATGGATTGTTTCGTATTGTAATTAATAAAAAATTATTGATATACATTTATATAATTGATTATTTTAATTTAAGGCGTTTATAACTGTTTTATTTTCATTCAGCTATGCGAAGAAATAAAAGAATATTGTATATTTTTATCAAAAGATCTTTGTTTATTTTTTTTAACTTTTTTTTTGTCGTGTTAAAAAGCTATGTCAGTAATTTTTTATTTATAATTTTATTAAATGTTTATAATCACTAGGGAAAACATATATGCCAGCTTATATATATATATATTTATATTTTTATTATATTAAAATAATATAATTTAAAAAATGTGTAATTATGTAAAAGTAATATGAAAAATATTTTAAAATAATACAAATTAATATATTTATAACAATATATAAAAATAATTTTCTCCTTCTTATCCACATTTCAAAATTTCAATTTCATCTTTTATAATATAATTATTTATTAAATTTTTAAAGATCAACGTTTATTTTGACAAATTTTTTATAAAACATGTTTCTTCTCTTTTTTTTTTATATTTATCAATCATTATTTTCTTATATTTTCTTATATATTTCACTTTATTTTTAATAAATATAATTTTATTTTATATATTAACTTAATAAAATTTCAATATTATTACTTATTTATATAATATTATATATATTTAAAAAATTATACACATAAATACTAGTATATATATATATATATTTTAAATAATGTCAAAAAAATTTATTTGATAATTATTTATAAAAAAGAAATTATTGAGTTACTGGGAAAAAAAATCAGTTACTTATTTTATTAAATAGATAAACTATTTTTTATTTATTAAAATATAAAAAATTTCGGTCCAAAGATAACATTGACATTACTACACCGGTATCTTATTATATATATATATATATATATATATATATATATATATATATATATATATATATATATATATAATTATATATTATATAATCATATACATTAATATAATTGATACGACTTTATTAATAAAATAAAATATTAAAACATAAATAAAATTTTGATATAAAAAATTTAATAAAATATTTTTACCTTAGGTAACCACAATAACCAAAACACATGTTTTAATATGAAGTAACGTAAACATATGTTTATCAGAAAATATATATATATATATATATATATATATATATATATATATAATTTTTTAAATATAATGTCAAAAATATTATGTGATGATTATTTTAAAAAAATTATTTTATTACTGTGAAACTAAAAAAATATATTATTCACTTACTTATTTTATTAAATAAAAAAAATATTTTTATCTATTAAAAACAAAAAATTTCAATTCAAAGATAACATTGAAATTACTTAACGGTGTATCTTATTATATAATATATACATATTATTGATGCGACTTTAATAACATAATACCTTTTTACCTAGATCGGTAGTTTCTCAAAATTTATTAGAAAAAACTTTGTTAACCTATCATTTCCCTTATTAATAACACAAAACATTAAAACATAAATAAAATTATGAAGGAAAAAATCTAATAATTAAAAATACGTTTTAAGATGGAGTGACATAAACATATGTTTGGGAAACAAAAAAACTAAAATATCCGGTTCGGCGGATGCATAATAAAAGCCAAACAGAACCTAAGGAAGAGGAGGGACATGGAGTTGGTTCACAGAAGAACACAAGGGCAATGATGGATGACCCACCACTGAAGCAACACTTGAAGAGGTCGCAGAGGACAAAGTCCTCTTCTTCTTCTTCTTCTTCCCATATCACCAATCTCGATGATGGATGTCTTATGCACATTTTCAGCTTCCTTCTCCCTATTCCAGGTATAACCCCTTCTATCTCCTTTTTTTCCCCTTTGACCTTCTAATCTTTTTTGTCTAAAATTTCATTCTTTTTGCCTAATTCAACAACACCCTTGTTTTTGTTTTGTTCAATTTTGCTACTTTGACGTGCCTTGGTGGGATTTATGGTACTTAACCTGCTTTTGAGCTGGCAATTAGCACCGTGAACTAGGTTTTGTTTTTCATTTCTCCCCCTGTTTGTGATTAATTGGTGTTTATAATTTTTTCTATTGTTTTCATTTTGTTGTGTTATGAGAATGAAAAGCTTAAAATTTGATACCTCAACCAACTGTGTGTTGGGTTATGGTGTCAAAATTTGGAGCCTTAAGATGGATAATTGTGAAATGAAAATACAACCATGCTCATATTTAGTTTCATGTTATGCAAGTTTAGTGAAGCCTCTGAAATGAAGTTAACCACTTACCATCGCCATCCTTGTTGACATGATTGTAATCTATCCATAGTTTCTGTCATCGCGCTTTCTTTTAGCTGGTAAATTGGACCTGCATCTGTTATTTGATGCTGAATGCATTCATGTTGGAGAGTGTTTCCTTGCTGATAAATCTATTTTGGCTCAATATTGTGTTTTGATCCTCTCTATCTCTCTCTCTGTTTGGTTTTCTTGTTCAGACCAGTATATGTTTTAAGGATATGACATTATTATTTTTGAAGGTGAAAGCCCTGCTGCAACGTTACCTTTTCTCTTGCTCTGCTGTCTTTTCTCTATTATTTCTGCTTGTTTTAGATGATGCTATATCCTTACTCTCTTGGTCCTTACACTTGGATCTTCTCATCAATTAATTTTCCTTCTATGAAAAAGAGAAGAAATTAAGAAATTAATAACATACTGCAGAGTATTCTCTATCACAACGTTGCTATTGAGTTTGCAGATCGCTTTAATACCGCCCTCGTTTGCCACAGATGGAAGTATTTGGCATGTCATCCTCGCTTGTGGCTTCGGGTAGATAGATCAGTGAAAGACTCATCCGAACCTGGTGTTTTCCCCAATATTGAAACTGCTGTTGCTGCTTCAAGGCATGTAAAATTAATGCTATTTGTGTATATTTTAGATTTTTCTTCAGGCTATGGATTCTAACTCTCACTTTCTTTCTTACAGACCAGGTGATACCATTTTAATAGCAGCTGGTGGAAGCCATCATGTCGCAAACATTCAAATAAGGAAACCACTTTGCTTAGTGAGTTATCCAATTTGTGTGCGTGCGTAGATTATTCTACCTTTAGTCAGATTTTTTAATCTCATCCAGTTTCCACTAACAACCATCCTTGAGATTTGGCATTTGACTTTTAGAGTCTATCCAAAGTTAACCAAAGGTGCTTTTTTAATGGGGTTTCACTGGTTGAGATATGATAGGAACTTGGGTTTCTGGGATGCCTAAGTCCCACATCGAGTGTATTCGATGCTCCAAGTGTTTGGTTCTCCCTCCTTAATAGTTTGCTTTTAAGGTTGGGTTCTCCAAGTGCTTGGGTACTTAACAAGATATTTGGATGGATATTGGGAAACTTTACTGTTTGTTGCATCAATTTTCACTTTTATTGTTTGCTGTTTTGTTACTTTTCTGAGTAATGAGGAGGATTCCAATCTCTTAGTTTTTTGTTTCACAAAAATAAGACAATGATCGTACATCCCTTCTGATCTCTATAAGGTTGTCCCAATTAGTTTAGGTCAACTAGTGATGCTGCAAATAAGTAGATTTCAAAAATTTCTATGTGGTGGATTGGCTCTAGATCACGAGTTGTTTTCATTGGAGTATGGGTAAACCCACATATTGGAGTGATTGAGTGACCAAATTGGCAAAAAGAACATTAAAAATGGAATCAGAATGCAGAACAGAAGCACAGCAAGAATGTTCGGACTCTATTGCTAACAAGAAGAATTTTCTCAGACTCGGATGCGTCTACCATCACAATGGATATTAAGAAGCACTATTTTCTTCTGCATCCAATCGCCCCAAAAGTGGTTGAGGTTGATGACATGTTTGGCAGTGCTCTTTTCATGAAGATGATGCTCGTGCTTTTAATCTCAGTGGAGAGAAAATGGGGAGCTAAAACAAGTTTTCTAAACAAGAGTTTTCATTTGTTATTGTTTTCTAAAATGATTTTTCAGAACTGTATTGAAATAATATTACTAAAAGGACTAAAACAAACTGAGTGCTATTGGTTTCATGTCACTGGTTGTACTACCTTCTCGATATTCTAATTCTCAAGGAGACATTAATGATAGAAAATCTCTCCAAATTTTCGGTTTTCCCAAATCAATGTTGTTTGTTCAGATTGGTGCAGGTGAACTTCCAGACGACACAACACTTGTTTGTTCTCGAGGCTCAGACAGGTTTGCTTTCCTTTCATTTAAACTTTGTATAGTGTGTTCTTGTGAGGTAGTAGCTAGGAACCACTTCTATGCTGCTGGGTTTCAATGGATAAGATTCTTGGCCAAACAGAAAGTTCTATATCCTCTTACAATGAATGTTAGTTCATAATATCTGTAGCCATCTCAACCATTATCCAGTAGCTTGGAAAGGACTCATGGAAACAAAACAAGCTCTCATAGTCCCACGGTGATTATAAGTGTTTGTTTCGTTAGTCCTTGACCTCAGCAAACGTTCCTTTTTAAGTCCCTGGCTTTACAAAATATCTTTTACTTTCATCATTGATGATCATTACATTTTCCACTGACATTTTGCAAATTTTTAAGGGATAAAGTGCTTTCAGCCAATGCCATTTTGCAAAGTTAGGGTGTATTTGAAACATTGAACTGAACAGAGGTTTTACACTTTTCAATGCATTGAGTCAAAAGTTGTTTGTTTGGAGTCCAAACACCCTTAAAGATTGAAGTACAAATTTCACAATATCATCATGCACTATAATGTTTGCAATCTTGGTCAACATTAATTTTATCCCTTGAAAAGTACCACCAGCAGATAATGTAATCTTCAACAACACTTGGTATGTGTTTTTTGTTTTGTCTGAGCAGTGCACTAGAGTTCCTATCTACATGCAAATTAGCAAACTTAACTGTGAGGGCTGAGCTTGGTTGCTGCTTGCTACATAGAAAGGGAAGGTTAACTATAGATGGATGCATACTTCAATGTGAATCTAATCCTCTGGATTATCTCTCATGTCCCATTGTGAGTACAGCCAGTAGTAGCAGTGAGGTGCTTCCTTCACAAACAAAGAGTAACAGTGATGGTGTCTTTGTTTCACAGACCCGAATTGAAGGGGGTGCCAAAGCTGTTCTAACAAGTGGGGATTTGGCTTTGCAACGTGTGAGAGTGATTTATGCTCGAACTTCACTTCTTTTCTGGTTTGATGTAGAGCAGATGTGTGATCAAATTGACCATGACAAGCCTCTCTGATATCATTATTTGTTCTGGTTACCTACACTTGTCTGTAACTTTAGTAGTGATTATGGTATTTTCATTCTTTGACTTGTGCTCTTTTGGTTCTTGTGATTTACTATTAGGATGTCTTGTAAGAACAAACATTCAGTTTACCATGTTCTTCATAATGAGTTTTCTACATTTAATGCAATAATTTATAAGGCAAGTTACTCTTTCATGAGATTTAATATGTGATGGACGAATTAGGATATGATATATTTAGAGGTTTATCTCTGTATATATATAACTCACATAATAAAATAAATGCCAGTGTAATAATTTTTTTAAAACAGTACTAAAATTGAAAATCATTGCTTAATATGGTTCAAATTAAGAATATTAAATATGTTAAACTCAAATGTATATATATGATTAGAAATATCAGAGTATGGTTTTAAAACATTGTTATATATTAAGGAAAACAATGAATATGATTCAGATGTTGTATGTACAAAGGTAGGAATGATCTGACACTGTTAAATAAGCTTGATTTTATCTCTTATATTATTTGGATTGACAAGTTGTATACTCTCGTTTTCTTAATTAACACAAGGCAAATGCATTAGTAATATGAATAAAGAGATATGATATATATTCAGATTGAAGCTTTTGAGGATTTGTCAACCTATTTCGAAGCTTTTTAACTTAAGTTATTTTTTCTTGCACAAAGAATTACCTTCAATTAAAGGTAGCTAATAGTTTACATCTAGTAATTTAATTTGACTTGGATGTATTGAAATGATTGATTGCTGGGAATTGAAAGAGAGATCGCTTTACATTAAAATTAAAGGTTAAATTATACTTTTAGTCCCCATTTTTATAACAAAATTTGAATTTGGTCCCTCAATTATTTTTTATCTCAATCTGGTCCCTATTTTGAGAAATTTGACCCAATCAAGTCCTTTCTGTTAGGGGTGAAGTAACGGTGTTAAATGGGGTGCCATGTGTCAGCTTCTGGATTTTTTGAATTTTTTTTTATTTTTTGAATTTTTTATTTTTTGAATTTTTTTTATTTTTATTAATTTTTTTAAAATTTTTAAAAAAGTTAAAATTTTGCCATGTGTCAAGCTGACATCGTGCCATGTGGCAGTGACAGTGCCACGTGTCACTATTTGGGAGGTGTCATTTTCTCATTCTCAATTTGGTCCCTCTATTTTATTTTTTGTCTCAATTTAATCTCAATTTTTGTAAAAATTATGCAATTTCGTCCCCCTCCAAATTGAAACAAAAATTATAAAATGTTATACAAATATTTTTATTAAATATTTTCAATAAAACCAAGTTTCTTTAAATTTGTTTCACATTAAATTTTACTTACAATTGTTTTCAACTTTTAAATTTATTTGTTTTTTATTGTTACATAAACTAGTTAATTTTTCTTAAATTATATAATTGTTATTTTTATACTAACTAAAATATTTGTATAGAAATTATTGAATTTTACACATTTTAAAAATATGTAATTATTTAAAATATAAATTCAAATAAAAAACAATATTAAAGTACAATGTAATAAAATATCAATATAATTTATGAATTTTTTTATTAACATTATTTTCTATTAACAACTTTAAAACAATTTTAAATTAAGTTTAACGTAAAATATAAATTAAAATAAACTTAATCTTGTTAAAAATATTTACTTGAAATATCAATTTTGATAGAAATATTTGTGCCTATTTATATAGAAATTAAATTTGGTTTCAATTTGAAGGGGGACGAAATTGCATCATTTTTACAAAAATTGGGACTAAATTGAGACAAAAAATAAAATAGAGGGACCAAATTGAGAATGAGAAAATGACAACTCCCAAATAGTGACACGTGGCACTATCACTGCCACGTGGCACTATGTCCACTTGACACGTGGCAAAATTTTAATTTTTTTAAAAATTTTAAAAAAATTAATAAAAAATAAAAAAAAATTTAAAAAATAAAAAAATAAAAAAATTCAAAAAATTCAAAAAATTCAGAAGCTGACACGTGGCACTCCATTTAACACCGTTACTTCACCCCTAACGGAAAGGACTTGATTGGGTCAAATTTCCCAAAATAGGGACCAGATTGAGATAAAAAATAACTGAGGGACCAAATTCAAATTTTGCTACGAAAATGGGGACAAAGTATAATTTAACCAATATTAAAGGTTTAATTAGTCGGATGATAACTACTTTCGTTTCAGTACTCGTTTTTAAAAATGTGTCAATCTAGTTGCATTTTTTGAAAAAGTGTCTTAATCAGATCCCTTTGAGACAAAAATTACTAAAACCGTTAACTTAATTCATGACTTTTACCACTAAAATTTAATATAAATATCAATACTTAATTTTGTAAGTCATTTTAAATATCAATATCGTTAATGGTGTTAATAATGTTTTGTTGAAAATGACCTAATTGAGACATTTTTTTCAAAAGTTGGGACTCAATTGATACCTTTTTAAAAACGGGTACCAAACTGAAACATCTAAATAAAAGTAGATATCATCCGACTAATTAAACCAAAATGAAATAAACTTATGATTTGAGTTACATATAACTATTAAATTGAATTTGTAGTTTGAATTAGTTGCTTTTAGTTCGAATCGAGTCATATGCAACTCAGTATATATATTATAGAATGTTTTGGATGTTTAAATCATGTGAGACAATTTGGAATTAATAGATGTGGTATTTATCAATTGGCCGTAGTTGAAGTTTAAGTAATGAACAATTATTATTTATACCAAACATTAATCACGTACAAAAGTTTTATATTAAATATAATAAAATATTAGTTAAATTTATTTATATTATTAGAAAATGAGGATAGATAATGTTTTGAAGATTGACTTATTCATTTGCTCACAGTACATGTAGCTGTATAAAAGTACAAATATTTATTACTGATTTCAAGCCAATTTTTTTCAAGTAACAAGTATTACCAAAACAACATGGTATTATTTCACCAGTTTTAAGACAAAATTAGTTTAATAGATAAAATTTTATTTAATAATAATTTGCAAATATTTATTGTAAGGCCCAGTTTTATTTCCCTGTTCTAATGTTTAAGGGCTGACCTTAATCTGTTGGGCCTAAGGGCTGGTTCATAAGGTGCTAAAGTCCTAAAGTTGCTAGGGTTTCCCTTTCAGTCTCACTCTTGCAAACAGATCCTAAACGTTGCCTTTCTTCCGTTCAGAGCTCTGCTAGGGTTAGCCGTCAACTCTCTCCAAGCGAACTCCGACACTTCCACTCCATGTAAGTTACTTCTGAGCTCGTAGTAGTCTTCCTCTAGCTCTATTTTGGCGTTCCCTTGAGGCTCATCTCAATAAACCATTCTACTCCGTCTCTTTGTTTCCTTTCCAGCTATTTATTCTGTTCCTAGAGCTGTTGCGCTCTTACGTTCAGTGTCGAGGTTCGTGAGGATAGTCTACTAGTTTATTTCCAGGTAAGGGAAGCTAGAAACCTTTCTATTTGATGTGATTGATGTTTGTTCTGCCTTTGTTATGTGATTATTGAGCTTGTATGCTACTATGGATGCATGTGCGGCTTGATACTATTGTTTGGGTATTAAAATCATAGCTGTTACAGGATGAACAGTGGCGAGACTTATTATTCTTGCCCAAGCGACCCTATCTCGCCTAGGCGAGACTTGTAGAGGACAAACCCTAGCTCGCGCTCGAGCTCTCGCTCAGGCGGAGGGTCTTAGTTTGAGCGAGGCACTATCTTGCTTAGGCGAGAGACACTCGCCTAAGCGAGAACGCGTGTGAGCTCGAGGTGTGTCGCTGCAGTGCAGCCTAAGCGAGGGACCTCACCTTTGGGCGAGGAGTGGGCTCGCTCAGGCGAGGGAGGGCTCGCCTAAGCGAGTGCGCGAAAACCTCCCAGGGCCTCTGTCGCGATCTCGCCTAAGCGAGGGCCTGTCGCTTAAGCGAGGGAACTCCTCTCACCTGAGCGAGGGCTTCTGGCTTGAGCGAGATGCGTTATGGGCCGCGCTGTTTTCTCCACTTGGGCGCTATAAATTTTTTGGTTGATTGATGTGTTTTAAGTATGAGGTATGAGAAATGGCATGGAATATATGTGGTATGAATTGAATTGATAATATTGGTGTGACCTTAGCATGTAAAGTGAATGAGATGGATGTTATTGAAATGGCAATGGTATTAGTATGAGACGAGACTCTATACTCACGAAATTGGTGAATGAGATGGCATGGTTCAACATGGAATACAAATGGGATGTGGTTACAAATGTTGACACGAGGTTCGAATGCATGATTATTGTTACTTGGTTGTATGAATATATTTGGTATGTGTCAGTGCGTAATTCCTTGGAGTCTCTAGGTGAGACTTCAGGGTCGTGCTTCAGTGGTCGGGACGTAATTCCATGGCCCCTGTTAGTGGGTGCCCATGGTGGTGCCCCATCTATATAATTTGGTAAGGATTCAAGGTAAGGATTGCATCCTGACACTCTAAAGAATCAGTTAGTCTCACCTAGAGCAGACTGACTCTTGTGGTGAGAGTAGCAGGAGGCCCGAAACTCATGAAGGGCTAACCTTGTGCGTGGGAGAATTGATTCATTGTAACACTTGTAACACATAGCTCGGGGGTGAGCAGCTCGGAGGTGAGCAGAGGTATCCACCACAAGTGCAAGCATCCGCTGAATCCGACCAGATTATATGTATCCGGATGAGTCGAGTCGTAGTGTATTGATGAAATGTTCATAACATGCTTGGATGATGTGTGTGTTGTTGACTGTGAAAGTATGCCTAACTTCATGATAAAATCACTTTTGGCTCTAGTTTACCCTTCTGTTGTTTGTTGTGTGTTTTGTATGTGTGGTTCTCTCTTTTGCGATGATCATCAACTTGTTGATGTGAGCAGATGCGAGGAACACCCTTGGTCATCAGAGAGGTGATGGTTCCGTTGCTTAGTCATCTGGATCTTCTACTTTTGGTTTCTTTTTTGGGTTGTGGCCCATGTACCAGCTTAATTCTTAATTTCCTATTTGTTCCTATTGAACTTTGTATTGGTTTAGTTTTGGCATCGTGGTGTGCCTTGAATAATTGTAAGGAGTTAGGTTTAAACTTTAGACTGCGCTGTTATATTTTATGTGTGTGACGCTTTATTTTAATTATGTTTATTAATTAAATGGGGTATTACATTTATTAAGCACAATATCAATTAAAATATTAAACAATATAAATTAAATAAATAATAAAAGTGATTTCTAATATAATAATAAGTTGAAAATAGTAATTTATTAAAAAAATAAAATGTGAATCACAAAAAAGTGTGCTTACTTAAAACAGAATATGTAAAAGTTCAAAAAAATGAAGATTAAAATTTCATATGCATTTGAAGACAATCCCTTCTACTTAGAACACGATTTTAACAGCTGAAATCTTACATTCAACTGTTTCTTGTTTTTAAAAGAAAAGAAGAAAAAAAATAGGTTTATAATTAGGTTCCTATATTTAGGATAATAACTTACTTATATTTGTAAATAAAAAACTTAAAAACTAAGTTACCTTCTAGAATGTTAAAATTTTGTCAGTTATATTTTGGCGACATTTTTCCTTTTCAGCTTTTTAGACTCCTCTTACAAAAACTTGTTTTTTTATTTCATAATAATAAAATTAATCATCTTAAAACCAATTTTTAATAATATTATCAAAACACAATTATACTATCACTTAATAATAATAATACAATTATTAATATAATTAGTTATTGAATTAACCTAATTTTTACCAGCAAACATTTTCTTAAAAATTTCACATTCACAAGAAATAATAACAATTATTATTATATAAAAGTTGTTCCAAAGTTCATCTTATTAAATTGATTTTATAAAATCAAATTAAACCTAAATTTTATTTTCTTTAAGATGATATTAAATTATATTCTAATTTACTTCATTGAACTTATCATGTATGTCATTATCTCACATTTCAAGATATCCGGTTCTTATCATGAAAAGGGGTTATAAATCTCATATCAACTAACTATATAACTAAATTATAATATATAAATACAAACTTCACTTAAACTTTATTTTCTTAAGTCATCTTTTAGTTTTAGTAAAATGTTTTTTCTTGTCCAAACAAGAAGTTAGAGTCCCAAAAACAACTGGACAAGAAATTTGTATACAATGTCTAAGAAGCTGTTATAATTTATTAATTAGTAAACAAATACTAGTAAGCTTAAGTGAATGCCCATGACCAGACAAAAAATTGAAATGACTATAGGGTTATACCCGTTAGAATCTTCCTATATATTTTTTCCCTGTTATAATTTCTCCACCCCAATCCCCAGTATCATACAAGATTATTTTCTTGTACATATATCACTATCCCGCCATTCTCAGAGAACACCACAAACAACCTGAAAATTAAGCACCAAATGTCATTAAATAGACGTTCCTTTAAAACAAAATCCATTGCAAATATTAGTGCAAAATCCTTAAGATAGTTGGATAACAACAAAGTTAATAATTTACTGTTTCTGTAAAAAATCATCAATAATATGTTTGTAGTGAAGAATTGCATGTTGAATTTCTAATTAAGATGCTTATTCAAAATTAACCCTCGTAAAAAAGAATGAAGACTGGTGAAACATATGGAGCATACAATTATAGAAAGAAAGAAACTCATCACTATTACTAGGTGAGTTCCGTGCCCTTGTTTCATTGACTATCTATGCTCAGAAACCAAGTTCTACACATATGTTTTCTATTTCTAAATTCTGTTTCATCAGTACTCTAAAGGAATAAACTAGACACATACAAAATGCAAACATAATAAAAATTTTAATAGATTGCTTACCGTTATAGGACCAAACATTGTGGTAGCTGAACTCAATTCCCTGTAGTAGGTCTCTGTTTCACCACCAAATCAGCGGCAGAGTAATAATCAGCTATCAGCCGGTACATATATGATGGGTTATGCCCTCCACTGAGAAGTTTCAAAACCAGAAAATGGAAGAAAAGGAAAAGATTAATACATATATTTTCTCAAGTCAACAATGAAGCAGAGCTAATTTTCTTGATTAATTCCAGTTTAACTTACGTGCCAGTAATGAAGAGACTAACAAGGTCTGGTGGCACATAATCAAATGCTGGATTAACAACATGAAGAGAACCAACACCAGTTGCAGAATCCATCAAATCTGAGAATTCTCCAAAGTCTAGTAGTTCGGATGGGGATCTCAATTCATTCAGTAGGACACAAGGATTGTGAGGATACAAAGGGCACAACTGTCAATAAGATAAATCAATTTTCAATAAATTCAAATAGTCAAATAACATGCAGCAGATCACAACTTAATTCCATATCAGGATGAGGTAACAAGGTTTACGTACTTGCAATTAAGGGGCACACACGCATACTTGTGTGTATCTAGTAGTTTTATTAGATATACATGCTCTAAATTTGAGGACAATTCAGCAGCACATATCGGTGAAATATTAAAAGTATCAAATACGTTAACAAATAAAAGTATTTGTGCTTTAGGTCTAGATAATTCATTGATATATCGATGAAGTAACCTAGAGTATCAAGATTGGATGTGGATATATGAAGCATATTGAAGTAGTGGTGCATCAAAGTGTATTAGTGATACCATCATGGTGTAGTATATAAAAGTATCAGTATCATATACGGACACAAGTTACATTACAGCCACAGTTAATAACTGTAGATAACCATCACAACTGAACAGCTTGGCTGATAGAGACAGATAACAAATTATGTCTACTGCAGCTAATATTAGCTATACCATAACATAGATCTATTTCAAAATCTCTTTTATTCATAAATTCCAAAATCTATCATTTATCACTTCATAATAAGTTGTCTAGATAGCCTAAACAAGGACAAAGGTTTAACAGCTATGGAACATTTTAGATTGATCATTCATTGCCAATTAAATATTTCTATGACTATCCTCAATTTCTACATTTTTAAAAATAAAAAGATCAGGTTCAAAGTTGTTCACAGTTAAGACTTCATTTTAATTCAAATCAAATTATTACGTTGCCTAAAAGTTGGTTGAACTATCAATTACTGTATGGTAATTCATTTTGAAGACTTTGTATAATATCTAAAAACACTGCAGTCATTTATTAGATTATTATATTTTAATTTACAAATTTAGCAAAATGTATATTATTAGATCAATAAATGCACAGACACATAACAACTAGTTCTAAAATCTCGAGTTTAAAAAATAAAATATCAAACTCCTTGCCTCCAACAGATTTGGCAGTAACCTATCCACTCTATTTCCATACATAACAGAATAGGAAAGAAATAATGGAGACATCAAATGTCATAATAATTGTTGTTTCCTTCAACATGACATATGTAAGGGTGTTAGAGATAATATATTAACAATTTACCTTATGACTCCCAGCAAGTACAACAAAAGGAACAGCATGCCTACGAGCTGCAAGTGCAACCATATGCAACCCAATTGGGGCAATTACTCCACCATTAGCCATGACGGCATGAGCACCAACTATAACCTAAATAATTATAAGCTGAAATCAATTTAAGTTCAGCAAAAGAGCCTTGATTCAAAAATTTACATCAGAATCACCTACCATATTCACCCTGGAAATCATAGCAAAACTTGCAGAATCAGCAATGACTGTGGTCTGTAGGCCTCTAGCAGCCAATTCTTTTGCAAGGAGATGTCCCCGATACCTGATTGCATATGCAAATAACATTCAGTGGTTTCTGGAAGAAGACAAACAAAGACTTTCTAATAAACCAGAATCATGCCTTGCAAATGTTAATTAGCCATAACTACAAACCTCGGGGCACCTTCAGCAACAAAAACCTTAAATGATCTTTTTTTCTCCTTTGCAGCACAAAGAAATTCGAACACTGTTTTTGAACTGCCTAGCGTCAATATTACCTCACTGAAAAGTAGCAATTTGTAAGCAAATAAGAAAAAGAATATAAGATTTTTATTTTTTCTAAGAAATAAGTAAAACAAGATCATAAAATCAAGACATAATCACATCCATCAACAGAGTAATGTTTACCTTCGTTACTTAGACAAAATGGATGTAAGAAAATAAATAGTAGAAAAACACAAGAATAAGGTATGGAATCTAGCGTTAGTCATGTAGATCAAGCAACACGAAATAAATTAATTTAATCGTCATTTTATTTATTCTATTACATCCAAGACCAATAATGCAGCCCCAAGGAAAGGTAAAATAAAGCACAAACAGACTACAAGGGAAGTTTTAACTATACTTTAGCTTGACAAACTCTACCATTTAATGGTTAAACCAAAAATAATTGGAATCTTCCACTGTGTTAGTCCTCGCCTTTGTCAGTCCAATCTTTCCCTCACAATCGATGTAAAAAGAACTCAAAGAAAGTGTTAGCAACCAAGAATTGAAAAGAGAAAGATAAGAAAGGTTTTTTATTGAATAAACCAAAAAGAGCAAAAAATAGGAGAGCACCTAAAGCTCAATCTACAAAATGCACCTCCTTTTCCTCTCCTCTCCTTGTTTCCTATTTATATCTAACTAACACCTCAAGTAACTGACTCTAACTATCTTAACTAATTTCTCTTCTCCATGTATCCTAACAATACACTCCTCCAAAAATCAACCTTGTCCTCAAGGTTTGAACACTGGAAGCTTGATCCCATGGCTCATCTTCATCAATGTGTTATCTACCCTTCCTGATAGCATTGTAATACTATCTTATCATAGGAAGGGAACCCTGATATAGTAAAATAAAGGGAAGGGCAATTTAGCAAGATCCAAAAGGTTTATGAGCGGAGAAAGTGGAAACCCATTGCTTGGGGCCCACACACAGATGCGCCATGATTCTGTTGTAACAAAATATTACACGTGTCTGAATGGGAGGGAGCAGGGGAATAAAGGAGTGAGGGTCAATCCTGGGAGGGGAGGAAAGGATTGGGAATGTTTTGGGGCAAGGATAGACTAGAGGCTAGTCTGGTTTTGTAGGAATGAGGTTTTCTAAAGCCTCTCTTGTTCCTGTTATTTGAATTATACATTGTCTTTCTATTCCTTTATCTTACTGCTACATTAATCTTATCAAACCCACTGGCTACTGTCTGAATGGGAGGGGGCAGGGGAATATAGGAGTGAGGGTCAATCCTGGGAGGGGAAGAAGGGATTGGGAATGTTTTCGGGCAAGGACAGACTAAAGGCTAGTCTGGTTTTGTAGGAATGAGGTTTTCTAAAGCCTCTCTTGTTCCTGTTATTTGAATTACACACTGTCTTTCTATTCCTTTATCTTACTGTTACATTAATCTTATCAAACCCACTGGCTACTGCCTACAAATTCAGGTCTGAAGGCTTGGGTGCTGGCAGAGATCAGAGTGGTTTTTGTATAATAGACTCTGAACCCAGGAAGTTGGAATCCAAAATTCCAATTGATGTTCCAATCATTATCAAATCTAAGTTCAACAATGAATTCTTATTCATATTATGTAAATCTGATTTTGGGGGAAAATGTTGCTTGGCTGCATCTCCACCTTCAACTCTCTTATTTGATAACTCTATACTTGGGTTATCAAGAAATTGACCTTCACAGCTAGGGATGTCAAAAAAATCCGTACCCGCGGGTATCCGCGGATAAAACCCGCAACGGGTAGGAAATGGATATTAAAAATGGATACCCGCTACCCGCGGGTATGGGTATTTTTGATACCCGCATGTTAACGAGGCGGGTACGGGTATCATAGTATCCGTACCCGTGGATACCTGTACCCGCTAAACTTTACCTTATACATATTAGTAAACAACATTATGAGTCTTCATCCAATAATGGTGGTCAGATTCTTACCCCCACAAATGAGTAAATTACTTCCATATACTGTGGAGGTATTGATGTGTCTCTAAGACTGGTTATGGACCAACATGGAAGGTAATGAAATTAACACTTTTACTTAGATATTTTAATTAAGTGATTGTTAGAAATTTTTACTGAACTTCTTATGTTTTAAGGCTTTTCTAGATTAAAATTGGACAACATGAAACTTTATACAATGTTGCAAGAGGTGGACATTGATGAAGTTAGTAATTTCTTTAATATTTTATTCAAAAATAAACTACAATATAAATTGGTACTGATTTTTTATTTGTTTGTTTTTCAAGAATCAATCAGAGAAAGGAGACTTGTTGATCTAAGCACTAATTATGGTTAAATATTTATTTTTTAAAATATTTTTGTAAATACCCGCGGATACCCGTGGATACCCGCGAATATGAAAAAAATAGACGGGTACCCGCATAACGGATACTCGACGAATATGGGTACGGGTACGAGACAAATATTTTTCCAGCGAGTAGGGTACGGGGGAACTACTACCCGTATCCTACCCGCCCCGTTGACATCCCTAGGGATTCCCCATTCCCATACTCATACCCAGTCAATGCGGAGATTCTCCGTCAAAACGGAGACGGGTTCGGGCAATATCTACGATGACGAGTTTATTTGTCATCTCTAGTCGTAAGACTAATAAATAAATAAAATAAAACTAGGTTATGACCTTATTATACAAAAACAATAACAAAATAAATAAATAAATAAGATGATAGATATTTAGTTCCATTACTTAATTATCACTTAATTATCATGATTCACGTACTAAAATTTTGTTAATAGTACTTCTTTTTGTATTTTAATAATTCCTTTATCAATATTATATTTCTTTTCTTTAGTCTTGTGTACGATTTCACCCCTATCTCACACCATTAAAACTTTTTACTTTATTTCTAGCTTCTTCAATTCATTTATATATAGGTAATTTTTTTACATATAACTAACTTTTTTGTAATAATAAATTTCAATTCTCATGCTTCTATATGTAATTAGAATGAAGAGATTTTCATCACTTCCTTTGTCTCTTTCTACAAAATGATAAAGTTCCATTTGTTTTTTCTATTTTTTTAAATTTGTAGTTTCTTTAACTCAGCGGCGGACCATCGTTTGGACAAGGGGTAATGGCCCATTTTTTTTTTACAGTTATATAATTTAATATATAATTTTAAATAATTTTTTTCAAATTTAATATTTTTAATATATTTTATATATTTGATATTCTAATAAATTTTTACACATTTATATTTATATATAAGGAAAAGTTTCCTTTTCACATTTATTTTTCAATTTTATTTTTTAAATATCTTTTAAATAAAGATAATTATTTTATTAATATTATCTTTTAAATGGTTATTTTTTTTATTTAATCATTTTTTTTATTTTTTAAAATTTAATCATTATAAATGAAAATTAATTATACTAAAATTATAAAAAATATTTATATCTATATTTATAATTATAATAATAACAATAATTATAATTTTTTTCCTTTTTTTATTATCATAAAAATAGTAAATACAATGCTTTAACTAGTTTATATAAAAATTTTAAGTTTACTCTATTGGTTCCTATTTTCGTTCAAAATTATTAAGTTGGTTCTCCAGTTTATTTTAATCTCAGTTTGATACGACTTTTAAAAAATGATGTAACTTTGTCTTTTTTTTGTTAAATTTATTGAATCAAATCAATACATTTTTATCAAAATTGAAGTTGTGAATAAGGTTGGTTTGCTTTATTGTGTAATTGGCACAATCCTAGTATTAATTTTGATGAAAAAGTTCTGTTCCACTTCAAGAAATTTAATGAAAAATACAACATTGCATTAATTTTATAAAAATCGAGACCAAATTGAAACTAAGAAATACTAGATGACCAACATGATGTTTTTAGACAACAAAATAGATTAAAGAGTAATTCAACCAAAATTTTAGCATATTACCTGAAGATCTGCCACTGCTTTAACTATTAAACCTTTTTTATTCTTTTAAAATAATTAATCACACGACGTTTTCAAAAAATAATAAAATATTTAAATTATAAAAAATAACATAATTTAATACATTATATTAAAATAATATTGTATTATAACTTTTAAGATGTTTGAACAATAAATTATAGGTATAATTAATTATTTAGTCCTCCAATATTTTGGTTTGGTTAATTGTTGTCTTCTTATTATTTCTTGGTTCAATTTAGTCTTCCAATTATTTAGAAATGTTTAATTTGATCTTTTCCGTTAAGTTGAAGTTAACACTGTGTTCGTACATGACACGTGTCAAATCATGAAATTTTCAACTTTTTTTTTATTTTTAATTTTTCTTTTAATTTTTTAATTTTTTTAAAATATATATATATATATATATATATATATATATATATATATATATATATATAAATTGTGACGTGTCAGAGTACCATCATGTCACGTGGCAGGTTGCAGTCATGCCACATGACAATGGTAGTAGATGCTTTCAATTTAGTCTCCTGTTTAAATTTTTTGTTCAATTTAGCCCCCTACCTTTTAAAACGATCCAATTTGGTCCTCTCTTATTTAAGAACGAATTAGTAATTAAGCTCAATTACAATTGATCTATATTTGTTAAACTAATTTTTTTAAAATCATATATCAAATCACTCCACCTAAATACTCAAATTATTTTATATTTTACATTTTTATTTTTGTAATTTTTTACACGGGTAAAAAATAAAATAATTTGAATATTAAGGTGTAGTGATTTGATGTATAAATTCGGAAAAATTATTTTAACATGTATATATAATTTGTATTTAAGCTTATTTACTAATTTAGTCTCAAATCGGAAAATCGTTTTAAAATTAGGGAGATTAAATTGAACTAAAAATTTAAATAGATGACTAAATTGAAAACAACTACTACCACTATGTGGCATATGTTGCATGATTGTAACCTGACACGTGACAATTTATATATCTTTTAAAAAAAATAAAAAATTATAAAAGAATTAAAAAAAATAAAAAATTTCATGACTTGATACATGTCATGTACAGAAACGATGTTAACTTCAATTTAAGATGACCAAATTGAACCTTTTTAAAGGATTGAAGAACTAAATTTAAACAACAAATAATAAGGAGATCAATAACCAAACCAAATAATTAGAGAACTAAATTAGTAAATATACATAAATTATAAAACTACAACAAATTTAATAATAACTTATTCACAAGAGGGACACCAAATTTCAACACATTTTTAATATTCAAATTTTTTCGGTATATTATTTATTTATAAATTTATTGACTTGGTATAGAGAGACTACTATTCAAATATTATATGTTTAACTATAATAGCTCAAACTCAAACATTTTTATGAAAATTTAGGTCAAAAATATTCACGTTTTGATAAGAATACAATTGTTGGCACCATTTAGGGTTTACAACGTAAACATTTAAAAGAACATAATTAAATAAAAAAATATTACATATATTATTTATTTGCTAAAATAAAAATAAAACTAATTTTAAAATTAACGAAGTCCAGAGATTAACTGTTAACAACTGTTAAGTAATGTTATGAACAGGATTTTATAAAGAAATGTATCTTCTATAATCTTGTTTGTTTGGAAAAAGATTATTAAGAAAATATCATTCAATTAAATGTGAATTCGAAAGTTAGTTGCCAAATTATTAATCAATAGTAAGTGACCAAATAAAAAAAAAACTGATAATAAACAATGAAAAATAATATATATATATATATATATATATATATATATAAAAAAAAAAAAATATATATATATATATATATATGTGTATAAAATATATATATATATATATATATATATATATATATATATATAT
>Ga0214545_1004969_pt1 | contig 24479 bp, 14 predicted proteins | sample CNSS4metaG_FD_160064 | JGI IMG/M metagenome (GOLD analysis project Ga0214545, IMG submission 160064) | Root nodule microbial communities from cowpea collected in UCLA plant growth center, Los Angeles, California, USA - CNSS4 | ecosystem: Host-associated > Plants > Roots > Nodule | place: USA...
TATATATATACTCACTAATCAAGGCCATACCAGCACTTAAGCACATTTAAGCATCCATTACTAATCATACTCTTAGGGAATTCAAACCAACAATCATGAGTAACATATATCTCTAGCTATAGACCTCCAATTCAAATCTCCACTGTTCAAAGTAAAGAATCACCTGTTATGAACCCTCTGTAAAAAATTTAGCTAAATCAGATGGTTAACGAAAACTATTCAGACTAGAAAAATCATAGTCACTGATGAGCATATAATATATAAGTATATTCATGCATTAGTTTAGGGCATTTTTATTGATTTGTGCATTATTGGACTCATTTCATCATGCATTATCTAGTTTCGGATCATACATTTGGATTGGTGCGTTGTTTATGTAAACAGGTCTGAAGGGAGTAAGTTAGACACACAACAACATGTTTCACAAGTGTTTGGTGGAGTCTTCCACGACTTGTGGATTTCGCTTCAAAGATGCGAGTTTCAAAACAGTTTGTTCCACAAGTGCCTGGTAGATTTTTCCATGACCTGTGGTTTTTTGCAGCGAATTGGAGGATACAAAACAGTGTGTTCCACAGGTGCCTGGTGGATTTTTCCACGACCTGTGGAGTTTACTTTAGAAGATCATGTGCAAAAAAATGTGTTCCATAGGTGGCCTGTGTATTTTTCCACAACCTGTGGATTTTCTAGCGAGAAACTTAAAGATTACGTGGACTAACAAAGATTTAAAAGGAAAAGAAGATATAAAGAGGAAAGATAGGGGGAAATAGTTAGAGGAGAGAGAAAATCATCTCAGCAAAGGAGAGAACGTGGGAAAAGATAAAAAGAAGGCGTTCACGAAAAAAAAAACTTCTTCTTCTTCCTCTCTATTTTCGTCTATTGCTTTGGCTACCGTATGAAATTTTTCTTTTCATTATGCAGAACTAATTTCTTTTTGTTGGATGATTGATGTAAGACTTTGGATTATAAGTTCTACTCTTTACATTTGATGGTTTGTTAATGTTCTTCATCTCAGTGCTCTGTTTATGGTTTTATCGTTTATTTATGAGCAATTTCACAATTGGGAAATTGGGGATTGTTTGCGATTATAAACAAGACGGGTTAGATTATGTCACAATTAGGAAATTGGGCATATCTAATTAGTTTGCAATAGAGATTATTATTGATTTTTTCATGATTTTATTGAATTTTTGTAAACTGACTTAAGAAATTGGGGGTTCGAATTCAATAAATAGATTTTACCTACTGAGGGATTCAGAGTAAAACAACTCCCAATAAACTCAAGTGGATGATTACATTGCTTCCATTGATTGAAAAGGAGTAGAATTCTATCAGAAAAAGTACGAAGTCAATCCTTTAACGATTCTTTTATTGATTAAAGTTTTTGTTATAAATTTTATGCTTGCAATTCTATTGATTCGCATTTGCTCAAAATTACGTAAATAAGGAATCTAGTATTCAACAAGTCAATCCCAAAGGATGGATGAATCTAGTATTCAACATGAGCCATAACTCAAGAGTTCCTAGTGTTCATCCTCTATCCCGAGCCATAACTCAAGGGATGTCCTTCCGAGCCACAACTCAGAGAATGCCACATGCTTAACCACTATCCCAAGCCACAACTCAAGGGATATGTTCTAAGCCACAACTCAAGGAACACCAGCAAGCCCACCTTTGAGATATCTTAGAAGCCTTATATACCACGCATCATAATTCCAACACAAACCAATCCAATACAGCATGATCAATTACTTTGAAACACAAAATTCATCCATCCTTTGCTTGAGCTCCAAGCCTTCACCTAAGCACCCAAGTCTACCTCGCTTAAGCTAGGTTACCTCGCCTGAGCGAGCACCTTGCACAAAACAACCCTCGAACTCTCGCTTGGGCGAGCCTTATTCGCCTGGGCGAGACTACCTTTGGCCCATAAAACAAATTTCTTGCCTAAGCGGCGAGTTAAGCCAACGTCAATTCAATCCTTGAATTCTCGCTTAGGCGAGGGACTCTCGCTTGAGCGAGGTACACTTTCGCCCAAAATAGGGCTTCGCGCCTGAGAGAGATGCCCCAAGCACAATCTCCAAACACTCACAAATTCTCGCTTAGGCGAGGCACACTCACCTAAGCGAGATGGCATTTCGCTAGAAATAAGAAACCATCGCCTGAGCGAGACGCTCGAGCAGAAACAGTATTCGAGTCTCTACTAATTTCGCCTAGGCGAGCCTAGCTCGCCTGAGCAAGAAATGCCAACTCCTACACTATTTATGCACTCAACACCAGCAACCACGCCCAATTCATAGTCCAATTCATAGCAATTAGTTTGAAACAGTGCACCCAACATATAACCATAATTGATACTTAATATGATCATCGTAAATTTGAGTTTAAACCTAAAAAACATATACCCCCAAACCCTTATCATATTCATGTAGAGGCATACTGAGTTACTCTTACAACATCCAAAAAAATTCAATCAACCTTCAAGTTATATCATATATGCATAGTATGAAATTCCATGGCTTATAAGCATACAAATATACAATCAGTTCATAAACCAAAGAAATCAAACGCGAAAGCTCCCCTAACCTGGAATTTCCTTTTCTTAAATTGAAATGATATAGCTCCCCCTAATGTAGGATTATCTTGATCCATTTTAACATTCAAGAATATGGTGATGGTTGCTTAAGAAAACCTATGGAAATCCCCACTGGACATTAAGATAACAAAGTTATCTAGATGTGAATGTTCCTTTCCAAAGGTTCTAAAGAAGAAAAGGGATGGATTGATTACTTATGAAAACAAAGAAAGCTTGCAGAAAATTAAAGGAAGCAATAAAACCGACGGCAAAATATAGGCAAGGAAATAAGAGTTAAAATGAACAAAATATGAAAATGGAAAGGAAGGAAAAGGGTGCATGGAAGAATCACGCCACCCTAGAAAATAGGCAAAGCCTTGATCTTCTACTAGGGATTAGTGGTGATGCCGCCACTTGAGCTTGCTCAAGATAAGGCTTCAAAGTTTTCTCCCTAAGAAGAAAACCTCTCACAAAGGTTGAACACAATATAGTGAATTTTCTAAAATGATCAACCCCTTTATAAACGTAAGAGCTCCCCTTAAATAGATGTAGCTAGGGGTCTTTTAGCAAAAATCCAAAAGTAACAAGGTCCTTACAAGAAAAAACACAAACATAAAAATCCATCTAGAAACTAGGGTAAACATGGCACATGGTATGGAAGGATGTCTAGGCCAAATAGATGCCAAATGCCATTCAAAGATGCTTCTAGCACACTTGGTCTCCAAGAAAAGTGGTCCCTCTTTCTAGAAGCTTATAGAAAGTTCCCTCCTTTCTCTCTCTTCCACATGTGCTCTCCTTCCACCATCCATTTAGGCGCCACTTGTATTGATCCTAGGAACTTGGATTAACCTACAAAACATAAAGGAAATTAGGATTAACATGTTGACATGATTTACCCTAATTAAGTCAAGAGTCAACCTTAAGTCAAAGTCAACAAGTCAACCTTAGGTCAAAGGTCAACAAGTCAACTAAAAGTCAAGGTCAATAAGTCAACTTTAATTGGTTAAACTTGTCAACTTCATGGAATTAAGAAAATCGAAAATAAACTAAAGGATGGACTAGCCTTCCCTTTGGTCATGCTTCTTGTGGTCCTCATTGGGATGGCTTTTGGAAGACCCGTGAAATTTAAATAATTAAATAAATAATTATTTAATAAATACGGGTAGTGGAGCTTTTATGGCATTTAATTTTGAAATGTATGACGTAGAAAAATTTTAGCTCAAATGGTTGAGAGTACTTGATTGTGTAAGAGGACTTGGGTTCAAATTCTATGTATGCCATTTATGTGCTATTTAATTTATTATTATTTTAAATATGTATTGGATCATGTTGAGTGGTAATATAATCATATAGTTATATAAATTATCATGAAACATGAATTTGTTAAATGGTTATGCATTGATTTGACAATTGGCATGGTGTGGGTTCAAACCTTGGTGAACCTAAACTAAACTTTCTTTTTGCCCAAATTTTATTTGGCATAAAGGTGTAAGGGCAACCACTAATGAACCTTCAATGACAATTAAACTCGAAGTTTAATGTCATTTTCATCCATTGTGCTTGGAGAGCAGAGAACGAAATTAGAGAGTATTCTATTTTTTTGGAGAGGATAGAAAGGATTGGAAGCAAGCTTGGAAGGAGATAAGGGCGAGATTATGTTGTGGTGCACAAGAGCTTAAAAAATATTCCAAAACTAAGCAAAGGAATCCAGGTTAGAGGAGCTGATTAACGTCGTTTTAATTGGTTAATAATTAAATGTATGTTGTATCGTATGTTATTGCATGATCAATGTCTATTTTTGTTGAATTTCGCATTTCTGAGAATTTTTCCAGAAACCGCTTGGCGGGTGATGAATTGCTGCCAGGCGACACATGCAATTTTGCCTATTTTTCTAGGTTCCTGATAGGAACCACCTAGCGGTGAGCTTAGTGCCACCAGGCAACACAAGCCCCGCCACCTAGTTTTCTAGGTTGAATTGCCTAGCGGTGAAGAACACCCGCTAGACGAGGCTTTTCGTTTTGGTTCGATTTTCGGGTTCTGCATGTTCTGGGTTGCTTTGGTTCGGTGGAAAATGCATTTTAACAACATTTGGACCAAAAGGAAGGGATTAACTGTGAAAGTCATGGTAGTGCAAGGGAATCAAATGACATTGGCTATGAATGAATGTTAGGGTGGAGGAATTGGGTGTTTTGAAAATTGTAGAACAAATTGCATAATGAACTACAAACTTATTGGATGAATTGTGATCCTGAACCTTTGAGTGGTGAGTATTGAGTCGAAATTGAAGGAAATCAGGATGGTTAAGTTGGTTGAGGTTCGCAAGCACAAGGGAAGGGCTGTTGGATTCCTTCTGTTCACGAAAAAGGTTGTTTTTCGTACTTTTCGCGCTACTAGAACCGTCGGGAAGGGAATATATATATATATATATATATATATATATATATATATATATATATATATATATATATATGAAATGTGAATGGATTGATTTTACTTTGTTCTGGATGCTTAAAAACTAGTACTGTGCAAGTACTAGTGTAGTGCTTGGCGGTGGTGTTTGACCGCCAGGCGATAGCTACAAAACTAGTAGAGAATTGAAACGTCTGGCACTTGGCGATAAGGGTTGTTCTGCTAGGCGATACTTGTAGAAACAATAGTAGTAGAGGCGCTTGGCGGCACGTGTCCCCCGCCAGGCGGTCTGGAAGCCTTTTACGCCTGGAGACTCGTGTGGAGCGCCAAGTGATTTTTGATGAAGCAGACATTGTATTTTGCTTGCTTTGGATGTGTGTGGTCTACGAGAATTTTGGCTATATCTCAAGGGTCAGATGCTGGATTAAATGGTGGTGGCCATGGGTGATGAGACCAAAGGATGGAGTTCCTTTAATATGTGTGTTTTGTTATATAAATTGTTGCATATGTTTATATTCCTTTAGCTCACCGTATCTGCGTGTGTTTGGCGATGATCGTGTACGCGGTACACGGGATCAGGTGATGTTGCAGGTGGTTCTGGTGGAGCTTAAAGCCAAAGCATGGGCTAGTTAGGAAACTTTGTGGCATAATTTCATCTTTTTTATGAGTTTTAAGGATTTCTTGTAATCAGTAGAATCATAGAACTTGACTTTATAATGAGACTGATTTTGCTAATGTATTGTGCTTATAACAATTGGATTTAAGTTGGTTTTATCGGTGTAATAAAGTTTTAAATTCTCGCGATTTTGGGAAAATGATTTTTTTATTTTATTATTTAAAATCCGTAATATCCGGGCGGGATGTTACAACTTCTTCCTTTGGATTGGTGGTCATGTCCTCATCATCCTCCCCTTCTTGGAGAGAATTCGACCACGAATTCTTAAGCCCTACATGAAAAGGAGATAAGTCACTAACATTGAAAGAATTACTAACATTATAGCTAGAGGGTAAGTCCAATTGACATGCATTGCTGTTAATTCTTTTGAGAATTTGGAAAGGTCCATCCCCTCTAGGGAGGAGTTTGGACTTCCTTTGGGTAGGAAATCTTTCCTTCCTCAAGTGAAGCCATACCCAATCTCCCTCTTTGAAAAGGACTTCCTTCCCTTGTTTCCCTCTTCTTGGTATTTCCTCATCGTCCTTTCAATGACCTCTTTGACTTGTGTGTGTAAGTCTCGGATCATGCTTGCCTTAGCTTCCCCATCTTGGCAAATCCATGCCTCTTGATTGGGTAAGGGAAGAAGATCTAGAGGAGAGTGAGAGGTAGTAGAGTGCACAACACGGTTGTAAGCAAAATCTATGTGAGGAGGAAGTTATTCCCACTCCCTAATGTTTTGTTTAAGCATGCACCTTAACATTTGACCCAAATTTCTATTAACCACCTCAGTTTGGCCATCACTTTGGGGGTGGCAAGTAGTAGAAAAGAAGTTTAGTGCCAAGTTTCCCCCATAATGTCCTCCAAAAATGGCTTAAAACCTGTGTCCCTATCACTCACAATGGTTCTAGGAATGCCATGCAATTTTTCTACTTCCTAAAAGAAGAGATTGGAAAAATTGGTTGCATCATCACTTTTATGACACGGAATGAAGTGGGCCATTTTAGAAAACCTATCCACAACCACAAAAATGGAGTCCTTTCCTTTTTTTTGTCCTTGGGAGTCCTAGAATGAAATCCATAGAAATGTCTACCCAGGGTTTAGAAGGTATGGACAAGGGGGTGTAAAAGGAAAGCTACATGTTTTCTCTACATGTTTATCTATGCAAGATTTACAATGTTTATCTACATGTTTTCTCATGTGAGGCCAATAAAAATGCTCTTTTAAAACCTCAAGAGTTTTGTTGGAACCAAAGTGGCCCATTAATCCTCCTTCATGGGCTTCTCTCACAAGAGATGATCTTAAAGAACCTTGAGGTATGCAAAGCCTCTTACCTTTGAAAAGGTAATGATTGAGGAGATAAAAGTCTTTGCAAGACCCTTGAATACATTCATGAAAAATAGAAGCAAAGTCAACATATTTGTCATACAATTCCTTAATATGATCAAAGCTAAGAAACTTGGTTTCTAGCATGGAGAGAAGTGAATGCCTTCTTGAAAGCGCATCCGCCACAATGTTGGCCTTCCCTTGTTTGTTCTTGATCACATATGGGAATTGTTCAAGAAATTCTACCCACCTTGCATGCCTTTTGTTAAGCTTACCTTGGCTTTTCAAAAACTTAAGAGATTCATGGTCACTATGAACCACAAATTCTTTAGAAAGAAGATAGTGTTGCCAAGTTTGCAAGGTCCTTACAAGAGCATAAAGCTCTTTATCACAGGTGGAGTAGTTAAGATGACTTCCTTTAAGCTTTTCACTAAAGTATGCAATGGGGTGACCTTCTTGAAGAAGCACCGCCCCAAATCCTACATTAGAGGCATCACACTCAATCTCAAATGTCTTGGAAAAGTTAGGAAGGACTAGAAGTGGTGCATTGATCAATTTTTGTTTTAAAGTGTCAAAGGCCTTTGATTGATCAACTCCCCACTTGAATTTCACACCTTTCTTTACCAATTCATTCAAAGGGGCGGCTATAATGCTAAAACTTGGCATAAATTGTAACACCCCAATTTTGCGATGTCACGGAACGTTAGAAAATTTTTACATTTAGCGGAAAAGGAATTAACATTGAAAATATACTTAATAAAAAATTTTAATTTAATTTAAATTACATAATTCAAACCGTCACTTTGTCAAAAACTTCCAATAACATTTGCGATCAAAAGAAAATTACATAATATTTAGTATCTGATTTAAAACAACTACATATATTATAAAAACTTCTGAGTCCACCCCAACCTCTCGTCAATCTATTCCATGCCAAGATTATCTGCATTATTATGTGCTCCCGTATAACATACACATTATATGATCATCGCACATACAACAAACATACAAACAAACAAATAGGGGTAAGCTAACCATAAACAATGATATATATAAAAGAAATTCACAAATAAAACATGTCCAATAATACTCAATGTCGCATTCAAGTAACACTTAAGCATTATGATCACAATCAATCCTTGGTTTGAACACACAAACCCCAAAATCCAAACAATCATACCAAACCAAACATAGCATCACTTTCATCTAAAATCTTCAAACATAGTGATCATAATCAAGCTTTGGTTTTTCGCGGCCTCTTACCCCACAACAACATCTAGTTTCCTAGAACAGATGGTTCGATGTGTCCCACTATCGCAGCCAGACTATCTCCCTTATTCCTTAAGGAATTATGAGTAAAAACGTCGATGCATCGCACACCGGGCACTATACTTGCAACGAACCGAAATAAGGTGAAACATCTTTCCCCTCCCCACTACTTCACACAGACAAGAGGGTACAACACTCAAACCAATCCTCTACCACTGCTTCACACAAAGATGATCCCTTTCCACTGCTTCACACAGGCGAAAGAGTCTTCATTGGGTTCCTAGGTACAAAAAACCTCACACAACATTTTAATTCCACCAAGAGGTTTCAAGCCAGGCATAACACTCTCAACATGCAACACATCAGAGTTACAAATTGCCAACAAAATACATACTATCACATCATGCATGGGAAATAAAGTTCCATAACATAAACTTATCACATTATTAAATAAAACATTCACACAACAAACCCAACTAATCACATTCATTCTAACACAGGCAAAACATCATACTCAAGTAATTATCCTCAAACCACCACTTAAACTACATAACCATGCAACCCACGAAAACCAAGAAAAATCACCAATCACATAACCCATTTATTCATGTCACTCTCCCAGTGTGAATCACATCCTTGCACACCTCCATGCCTCAACATCCTCACTTACATCTCTCTCTTTTGGAAAATAACTAATTCTTATAATTTTTATCCAATCCAACTTAACAACACATTATGCAAACGATTTGGGATTTTAGAAATAAAACTACAGCTTGTGTATAACTCCAAAAAATATGTATTTATATTCAAATTAAAGATGATTGAATCAAGAATCAAATGCAACAAAAACCAACTTAATCAATAAAACAAGAGAAGAAAATAAGGTTGGCTTCCCCTACCTTGTTAGCAACCTCCAACCTACGTTCCCTTTCTTCCACAGTCTCTTCCACGGTTCCTTTCTTGTTTACTCCTCTCCTCTTTTTTTCTCACATTTTAGAAACCCTAAAACTATTATATTTCCTCCCCTAAAACAATACCTTTTAATCTATAACTAATTCATCTTAATTTTTTCTGTTAAAATCTTAGAAATAAAACCAAAAGCGGTTTTTGTTTCCTTTAGAATAAGTAGCAAACAAACTTCAAGAGAGAGAAAACTAAATAATTTTTTTCGTGGGCCCCACCAGAAAAAGAGAAAGAAAAAGAAACACAATTTAGTCATTTTAAAGCTACTTAGAATCAAACCCTTGTACGTTTGCACAACAACACCCACATCAACCACCAAGCCACATGCTTTCTCATATCATAATATGCACCAGTTGATTATATACACATATCCCCAACATTAAATATAATAATAAAATTTAAAATAAATAAAATAATAACTTACATCACTTAAATAATTATTATAAATACAACAATAACTTAAATCACTCAAACAATAATTATTTCATAATTTAATAACCTAATTAAATTAAATAAATCAACAATATTAATGAAGCCATTAATTTTTTTCCATGTTTTTCCCTTTAGTCTAATTTTTCCCGGGTCTTACACAAATCTTCTATAGAAACTAGCCAACGCATGAAAAGAGCGCACCTCATTCACATTTTTAGGTGTAGGCCACTCTTGAATGGCCACCACCTTGTCTTGGTCCACATGGACTCCATCTTTGCTAATTTTAAACCCTAGGAAGATTACATGATCCATTCCAAAGACACATTTATCCATGTTAGCATACAAGGATTGCTCCCTTAGGGTTCCTAACACTTGTTGCAAATGTTGGGCATGGTTTTTTCTAGACATACTATAGATGAGTATGTCATCAAAATAGACTACCACAAATTTTCCCAAAAAGGGTCTAAGCACATGATGCACGAGTCTCATAAAAGTGCTTGGGGAATTGGTCAATCCGAAGGGCATGATTAGCCACTCATATAACCTAAACTTGGTTTTGAAGGAGGTTTTCCATTCATCACCCTTCTTGATCCTAATTTGATTATAGCCACTTTTCAAGTCAATCTTTGAAAGTATGGTGGCTCCATGAAGTTCATCAACCAAATAATCTAATCTAGGGATGGGGTGTCTATACTTGATAGTAATGTTGTTGATGGCCCTATAATCTATGCACATTCTCTATGTCCCATCTTTCTTAGGAACTAAGATCACGGGCATAGCACAAGGACTCATACTATGTTGGACCCACCCCTTTTCTAACAAGTCATTCACTTGTTTTTGAATTTCTTTTGCCTCCTCAGGATTAGTCCTATAGGCTGGCCTATTTGGCAAAGATGATCCTTGGATGAAATCAATTTGATGTTCTATGCCTCTTAGAGGTGGAAGCCCCTTTGGAGGATCTTGGAACACATCCTTGTGGTCATCTAAAACCTTAGACAAATCTTGTGGGCAATCATGAGGCTTATGGAAAGAGGGAGAAGACTCACTAGGATAAGCTATAAGAACTTGTTTTTGAGAAAGCATTACTTTTTTAACTCCTTTCAGGGAAATTAAGGTCTTCTTGGTTTGGGCCTTGGCTTGTGCTTTCTCTTCCTTCCTCTTCTTAATCATTTGTTTTTAGTCCTCATTTACTTCTTTGGGTGAAAGGGGTAATAATGTGATCTTCTTACCTTTGAAGCTAAAAGAAAATTTGTTGGTATGACCATTATGAAAAGCTTTTTGGTCAAATTGCCATGGCCTTCCAAGAAGGATATAAGTAGCTTCCATAGGTACTAAGTCACATAAAACCTCATCTTTATAAGTCCCAATGGAGAATGTGATGAGGACTTGTTTATCAACTTTGATCTCACCATTCTCACTTAACCATGAAAGCTTGTAAGGCTTGGCATGAGGGATTTTTTCCAAGCCAAGCTTGTCAACTACCCTTGTGCTAGCCACATTGGCACAACTTCCTCCATCAATAATGAGGGAACAAGTCTTATTGTTGATTAGGCATCTTATATGAAAAATATTTTTCCTTTGATTTTCTAATTCTTTTGGCACTTGGCCCATCATGCGCCTAACCACCAATAGACCACCTTCTTGAGGTTGAATCTCATCCTCACTTGAAGAAGAAGAAGTGTGTGAAGAACTTTTGGGGGAAGAGGGAGAAGAATGTTCACTTTCCACCTCTCCTTTAGGATTCAAGAACATGTTCCTTTTTGAAGGGCAATTGGAAGCAATGTGACCAAATCCCAAACACTTAAAACATTTGATGGAACTAGTTCTTGTCTCTTAAGAAGAGTTTGTTGGTGGTTTGTCATGAATGGTTTTAGTCGAATTGTTTTTAGATGTTGAGTCTTGGGCTTTAGAAGGCATTTTTTCTTCTTTCTTGCCTTTCCAAGATTTAGAGTAGTAGTCATTGTAAGAAGTATTCTTTTTGGCCTCATTTTTCCTTTTCAATTGGTTTTCAACTTTGAGTGTCAAATGTAAAACTTTGCTAAGTGTGGAGTACTCATACAAGTAAACTACATCTTGAATCTTTCGCCTTAGCCCACTCACAAAACGAGTTACCTTTTCCAAATTTTCCACATGTCTTACTTTTTCCAACATCTCAAATCGTTGTAGTCTCATTTGCACTCTCGCCTCTCTTTCTCTAACTCTTTCGTGGAGCTCTTCTTTTTGTTGTTCTTTTTCTCTCATATCTAGCTCTTTTCTCTCTTTTAACTCTCTCTCTCTCTTGTCTTGCCTTTTCCCACATTTCCTTTAGTGTTCTTTCTTCCTTTTCACGCTCCCTTTTTGCTTGTTGCTCTCGTCTGACTTCGAGCTTTTGCCTAACACTCCACTTCACCTCTTTCAAGTATACAATGTAATCCTAGAGTTCCTGAAGAGTCATGTACTTTGCGTTTCAATTAGGATATTGATAATTTTCGTGTCCATATCCTTCACACTTGGTGCACCTAATAGCACTTGTTTTGTCGCTTGGCAATGATCCACTATCATGTTTGTGCTCCTTTCTAAGCTCCCCAAGTTTGCTATTCAGCCTGATGATTCTAGACACAATGAAGTTGATATCCTCTATCAAGGTCGAACGTGTATGGAACATTGTGGAATGCTTAAAATTGCTAATTCCTGCAATGAAGGAGAGGAAACAAGAACTAACACAAAACACAGTAAGTGGTTAGCACAAGTAATATGGATAAAATTATCAAATAGGCCTCACCACTCCTTACGTGTTTACACTCAATTTCACTTGTGTTTCACTCTTTAAGTGTATTCACTCGCTCTCAAGTTCCTGTTTAGTTCTTCAAAGAACCTCCAATCAACCTATCAAGAATTCAACATCAAAGTGAAATATGTAACGGATCTAAGCTCAACTCAGAAGGCCAAGGAAAGAAAAATCTAAGACAAAACCAAGAAAATTTGAAAACAAACTAAAAAGCACCAAAATCAAGAAATAGTTAAACCAAAAAGGAGTAAATATGTGACAAAACTAGGACTATGACAACGAGAAAAACACTTTTAAAGAGAAGAGTAATCTAAATAGTGTGTCAAGAATTGCCACTGGAAATGTGAAACAAAATACTCAAGTTAAATTATGACGATTAATTCAAACTCCCACAAGCAATACTTCCAACAATTTAACTCAAGGTACATTGTTCCACAACACGAGAATATAAGGAAATATCAAACTCAAAGGAATATGATAGACAAAAGACTCAAGCAAAGCAAAGGTGAACAAATAATGACTCTAAGTGGTATGAATAGACAAAGCTAAATGCAAAAGCATATATTAGAAAATCAACCAGAGACATGACTGAAGCACCACAATTTTGCACCGAACAACACCCAAAACAGCACCAAAAATCACCTCAATTCACGCCCACACTTGCTGTCCAAACAAGAAAGTTTCATGCCCCTCCTCAGAACCACTGATCTTTATCTTTGAATCTCCGATTCAAAGTGGCGAATCTTCCTCACTTATCTTGGACTCTCCTCCAAGTGGCGTGGTTTCCTCCCATTTTGAAAACCCCAAATCAACGTCCTCCATTTTCCCCATTCGTTCTAGGGTTCATACCCATTTTCGTTGTAGACGAATTTCACCCACAAATCCAAGACGATCCTTCATCATCCCCTTTTGATCACCAATGGTCTTCTTAGCACCAATTGAATTTCCACTCTTCTAATTCACCCTCTATTCATTTTAAAAACGAAAATTTGTTTGAGTGGCTGATAATTGCCATTCAATGACCATTATGGCCATTTTTCCAGCCTCCCTTGGTTGCCCGTTCTGTTAGGGTTTTCTCTACCCTTTCATATTCATGCCACAACTATTTTTTTCCTCCTATTACGAAAACCCGCAAATCGACGTCCTCCATTTTCCCCATTCGTTTTAGGGTTCATACCCATTTTCGTTCTAGACGAATTTCACCCACAAATTCGAGACGATCCTTCATCACCCCCTTTGATCACCAATGTCCTTCTTAGCACCCATTGAATTTCCACTCTTCTAATTCACCCTCTATTCACTTTAAAAACGAAAATTTGTTTGAGTGGCTGATAATTGTCATTCAATGACCATTATGGCTATTTTTCCAGTCTCTCTTGGCTGCCCCTTCTGTTAGGATTTTCTCTACTCTTTCATATTCATGCCACAACTAATTTTTTTTAGCAAAAAAAAGGTTAAATTTGGGTTTACCAAGGTTCAAACCCATACTATGCTCATCATCAAATCATTGCACAACCACTCAAGCAATTCATGTTTAGTGACAATTCTTATAAATATTATCCCTCCATATGATCAATCATATTATTAAAAATAATAATAAAACAAACAACACATAATTGGCATACATAAGATTAAAGGCTTCCACTAGTCGCATTTATTAATTAATTAATTTTCACGAGTCTTACATATTTCATCGAAACAGATTCATAAAATTCAAAACAAATTATCAAACAACTTTATTAATGTTTATACATAGTATAACATTTTTACTGGATCAAATGGATCATAAATCAAACCCAAAAAAATATAATATGAAAAGAAAAAAAAAATGGTTGTCGATGACATCCATTGAAATTATATTGCGGATGTCGACATCCACACTAAACTTTTTAATTAACATCGTTTTTCAATTTTATTTCATCATAAGAGATTCACAAAATTCAAAAAAAATTATCAAACAACTATATTAACATTAATAGATACTATAGCATTTTCACTAGATCAGATGGATCATAAATCAAACCCCACAAAATTAATTATGAAAAGAAAAAAAAAAAAGGTTGTCGATGTCTACATCCGCAACACAACTATGATATTCGTTGAAATTGTATTGCGAATGTCGACATCCGTAATACACTTTTTAATTAACATCATATTTTAATTTTTTATAATCAAAACATATTCATATAATTCAAAAAAAAATTATCAAACAACTATATTAATGTTTATACATACTATAGAATTTGTACTAGATCAGATGGATCACAAATCAAACCAAAAAATTAAATATAAAAAAAAAATTAAAAAAAAATAGTTTGCAGATGTCCACATCCACAACACAAACTGAAATTCAATTACGGATGTCTACATCCGCAATACACTATCTATTAACATATTTTTTATTTTTTTAATGAAGTCAAATTTATATAATTAAAAAAATTAGCAAATCACTAAATTAATTATTATACATATTACGGTATGATGAATGGATAAAATAGATCAACAATCAATAAAAAAATTATATATGAAAATTTAAAAGAAAAATATGTTGCGGATGTCGATATTCACAAACAAACTAAAATACTATTGTGGATGTCGACATCTATTATAACAATTAATATTTCATATATCAACTCAAGTAATAACAAACAAATATCAGTAATAACCAACATCATCCCAAGATTATTTACCACCATTTATAGCAATAACCAACATCGTTCCAAGATTATTTACCACCATTTATTAAAATAAGATGCATTGATGGGGATATGAATATTAACTTGTGAAAGAGAAGACCTTTGAAAGAAGAGCAAGAAGAGCACTGAGACGAGACACTCAGGACCACAGTTCCTGTCCTACTGTTGATAAAGCTGGACCATGGAGAAAGATCAACGAAAACATTTGGAGGAAATGGGAGATCAAAGACGAAACGGGAAGAATTTTGAAGGTGTAACAATTTGGAGGTGGAAGCTCTCTCTGAGACCGAAGAAGTAAGAAACACAGTGCAGTAAATTTTTGTAATTACTTTCAAACACTAAAGTAGGTAAGGATAGAATGAGTAAATAATACTAATATTAGGGGTAGAGGAGAAAGGGTGGGGTACCTGGAGAAGCCTCCTAAATGGCCCTCCCGGTTGGCAGACTATTTGGGCCCAGCCCGCTGGCTAACACATTTTGGGCCTCGCCACCTGTTTTTATTGTTAACCAATGAAAATACGACACGTATGAAAAATTACGTAGGGTCTAGAATTGACTCCGACTCTAGAGAGCGTTGAAATTGACATTGTTATATATAATAATAATATACCAGTAATAAACCGTAAGATCAAATTGGAACCCAATTTTCCTTTTCCGTTCAACTGCATCGATATTCTCCATGGCTTACGTTGAGCGAGGTACCTTCCTCTTCTCAATTCTTATCCACATCAATTTCCTTTTCTGATTTATTTTTTTATTTCCCTATTACCGTTTATGTTCAGTTTCTGATTCATTATTTGGATTTGTGGAACCTATAATCTGTTCTTAGTTCCGATCTTTCCTTTTTAACTATGTTTTAGGTTTTGAAATAGGTTCCGAATTCTGAAATTTTGGAATTCCTTACATTCGATGATTGCTGACAATCTTATATCTTTTTTTTTTTTTTTTTTTTTTTTTATTTTTTTTTTTTTTTTTTTTTTTTTTTTTCTGATTTAACATCAAACATGTTTATCCCGGAGTTCCTTGATTTTCCAGTTTTGAGGTTATTGAGCAACATATTATTATTATTATTATTATTATTATTATTATTCTCGAATCTCGAACAGTGTTGATTTAATATTCATCTAAAATGTTAGAACTTAGAAACATATCCTTATATAGTCGATAAAATTAAATATCTGCTTATGAAGACCACCCTCTCAAATTCATCTCTGGAAATACCCTTTAGTTTCACACCTGAGTCCTTGTTGATTAAACTCTACAAAGTACACAAACAGTATCACCTTCCATTGATGGTGGCGTAGTAATCATAGTGTCTGGTATGAACACAGTTAGTTTTGTATAGAATGGTTGATTATAAGGAACTAAATTGCTGAAACAAACAAGTATAACAGGAATCTACCATTTTCTCATGTTTGTTTCTGTATATTCAATCCATCCTTGCTTGTGAAATGTGACATGTTAGTTTGTTAGATGTTTTCACTAAAATTTGTTGATATTTATATTCTTCAGTAGCATATCCATACCTTTAAATTTAAAAAAAATGCTCGATTCTATGTTTTCATGCAAAATAGTTGTCCAGTTTTCTCTGAAGTGCTGATGGAGCTCAACTATCCATGAGGGATCGTGAGCAGTGTTTTTCATTTTCTTGTTTTCTGTCACTTTAGCTCCAATGTAACTAGTAACGTTAGCAATATTGTATCTGTTACTGAGGTGGTTGTTATAATAAAAGTGAAGACTAATTAGTGGAGTTGCTGGAGTGAATAATAGTTACTACCATTTACCATTTAGAGGAGGTTCTTTGGTGTTATTGTTGGTAAATCAAGGGTGTGTCATTTCAATTTGGATCAATTTCTTTTTATCTGTTTCAAGGGCATTGGTGAATCATGAGCTTCTCTTTTTCAATTACATAGTTGTCCAGTGCGAAGAATGATTCCTCATCTTCTCATTCTTTTATATATTTGTTATTTAGAAATTTTGTTGGATGAAATTATGGAGATGTGTTGTAATTCTAAATGGCATAATTATTGTTCATGAACTCATATTTTGTATTGACTAGAGAAAAGGTCTACTAATAATATATAAATAGGTAGAATTATTACCTTATTAAGTCAATTTGTGAGATTCAGGTAGGCTTAAATTCCACTTGCTTAAAATGATATCATAGCTCAGAGCCTATCTTTGTCAAGTTTGTTAGGCCTATTGTATTATCCATTATCTGGTTCCCTTCCGTCCCACTTTGAGATGTACAATATTTGGTGTGAAGAGGTGTTGAAGAGTTCACACCGATTAAAGATAAGGTCAAATCGCAATAATATATAGATGGGTGCAAATTTCAAGCATGTTTGAGGGTTGTGCTAGGCTTAAATTCTACTTTCTTGAGAATTATGTTATGTTTTATTGCAAAACATGAGTTATCCAATTAATAAACTATTTTTATACATTAACGTATGAGGTAAATAAAACTTTGATAGTTATACTGATGAGGTACAAATCAGTCCTTTTCTTTTTCACCGGGTACATATATTTAAGGATAGAAGTAAAAGATTTTGATATTTCTCCCTTTCCATTTCTGGCTTGTAGATCTTAATTTTACCTCTGTTTTTATTTCCGTATTTTATTTTTCATTCCTCCCTTTCTCATTTTGGTTTTCTCCAGTGCAATGCTGCTGGAAAGTGAAGAATTAAGTAAGAACAATACAAAGACTGCTGTAATATTTTCATAATTATCCTAAATGCCTGTGACTGCAACCTCCTTTGAATTGCCAATTTTGTAGTTGAGTTATTGGTCAACTTGATAAATAGGAATTGGATGGTAAAGTTATGGGCAAAATTCCTAGTGAAATGTTGTTACGGGTAACTTTGTCTAACATCTTTTAAGGATAACAACCCAAAATAAGCTCTGGACTAACATTAAGGCTACTAGATATGATATGGTTCCTTTAAAACTAAATATCTGGAATATTGTTGTACTGCTTTTTATTGCGTAGACAGATTTTTTGGCTTGTGTGATGGTGGATCAAAAAATAGGAGCAGGATCCAAAGACTTCTAAATATAGCTTCTCTAAAAGATCATATTAAAAAGAATTCATTAAAATTTTGTAAGTTATTTTTTTTGTCTCAAAATTCTGTTGGTTTAACTTTTTCTTTTAGGGTTACATCCCAAAGTAAGCTCTGGACTGACATTACTTAAGGCTACTAGCTATTATCTGGTTCTTTTAAAACTAAATGTCTGGAATATTATTGTACTGCTTTTTAATGCGTAGACAGTCTTTTGGTTTGTGTGGTGGATCGAAAAGAAATCTGTTGTAGGCCTTATTTGGATAAGTGAACGCTTTTAGGGCAAAGAACTATGGAATTAAAATGAATTGCATTTACATACTCTAAAATCAACTTATACACTTCAACTTGAAAGTTGAGGTGTACATGTTGATTTTGTTTGAATCGTTTTGCCTTTTATTTTATTGCAAACCTCTTCCAAATCAGGACTTGGAGAATTTCATTCTTTACACTGAAATGATTATATGCCTTGATATTGATTCATTTCGGGAGGTTGATGCATTTTGTGCAGGTGTTGTGAAATCAAAGCGGTCAATATGGCGGCTTAATACAATCACAGATTTCTTATGGGCCATTATTAACTTCATTGGCGTGTTTTTTACAACAATGTTCTCGGTAACTTTTACATGTTTCTTGATTTACAGAAAAGAAATTTAAGGAATATGTGGTTATTGTGTACAATTCGCGTGTGCTCATGATGTTTCCCTCTTTAGATGGAAAAATCAGATGCCTATAGAAAAGGTGCTGTTGGTAAAAAATGGGATGGTGGTGCTCCTGGAGGAGGCCCTGGTGGCGGTGGTGGTGGCGGACCATATGGTGGTGGTCCAGGAGGCCCTCGTGGGGGTCTTGACAATGTCCGTGGTCTAGATAGTATAAGGGGACGTGATCATAGTAAGTTTATTACTGTCTACATTGGTTTCAATCTTTATCTATTTAAATATTTAGTTTTCGTTTGCTAATGATTTCTTCTGTGTTGGGTTTTTTTTATCCCATTGCACTTCCAGATTCACTTCCTGCCTGTGGCTCCTGCTGTGGTTAAGTGTTAGAGATCCATTTTGTCTATATATGCCTTGTATGTTACTGTTGGTATCTGATGTTGAACTGGTGTAATATGTAAAAATCGATAAGAGTTTCAAGCTTTATATTTGGGCATAGGCCAAAATAACAGAGTTGTACTTTATTGTTGAATGTTAATAGTTTTCATATGACCGACCAATGACTAGAAACATATATACCTTTGCAGAACTTTTCTTAAGATCTGAGCTTGGTTATGGCTTAAAGATGCTACACTTTTGTCTTTGTTTGTAAAATAATGCACATGGTTTTCACAATTTAAGTAAAACTAGACTTGTTTGCACGATTTTCTTTTTAAATACGTATAAAAAGTTGAAATTGAATTTTCTATTAATTTATATCCAGTTAACAGAAGTTTTTCGTGTGATTTTTTTAGAAGTTTTACTTTTAACTTATATAGAAGTTATTTTGGTTAATACAAACGTTATAAAATTTTTTCAATTATTTCTTAAAGTGCTTATGACAGTTTCTTGAAACAGCTTTATGTAACCTAATATAACTGACTTCTGATAAAGCTAACAGAATTGTATGTAATTGTTTCAACTTGTTTTAGAAAATAACCAGGTCTTACGAGTCTCTGTTTTTTTTTTTTTTTTAATTAGTTTTTAAGAAAAATAAAAAATATTTATTATAATTAAAAAAATATATTTAACCTTATTAAGTGTTATGATTACATTTATTTATAAATATAATATTTAAGTTTAGAATTATAAGAAAGTTAAATTTAAATTTTGTGTATATTTTATATTATTAATAATAATTTTACTATAGATAAGTAGTATTTTTTTAATATTGATTTCTTAAAATTAATGTAGTAGATGTAGTAGATTGTATATTTTGAATTGACCTTAGTAATTATTTATAATATTTTCTTAATTTATTTGTGATTATTGTGAAGAAAGACATTAATTGATGAAATGGTGAAAGTAAGATATTTGAGTTTATTTTTTATAATATTTTTAATTAATTATTATTGTGTGGTTAGGGTCATTTTTTCTTTTCTTTTTAATTTGTAGTAAAAATATTAATGTAATTATTATTATATTTAAATAAATAATAAATTTACATAATTATATTTAACCATTATACTTATGTATAATTATTAATAAATGTTTTAAAAAATTGATAACATACAAAAATAATTATAATTATTTTTTAATAAAATAATTAAAAATAAATAATATTATTTTAATATTCCTAATACCAACACTAATATAATAACAATATAATAATAATAATAATAATAATAATAAAGTAATAGTAATAATAATAATAAATATTAATTAATACTAATAATAGTAATATATTATTAGTTACTATAAAAAAATAATATATTGTACGATTAAAATTTATAATTAAACTTTGAAATTATATATTATATTAAAATAAAATGAATATATACGAGTTAAAATAAAATTTAGATATATTATACATTATAAATCTCGTATAAAATAAATACAAAATAAATTTGATGTTAAAATCAGTTGAAAGAATTATAAATATAAAACTTAAATTAATATTTAAAATGTAAATATAAAATTAATATTTAAAATGAAATTTGACAACTATTTTATTAATAAGATTTTGGTATCTCAGCAACGTCAATATGGAACAAATAAAATTATTAATAAGAGTATCTTGCAATATCAATAATAATAATAATAATGTTATTAGTTATATTAATTCTAGAAATAATAATATTAATAATAGTAATAATTTTATTTTGTTTTAATTTGTCTTAAGAAAATAAATATAATTATTGTTATAGGTAACTTTTATAATAAATTAATTAAAAATAAGTTATAGAAATGATTCATTAATAAGTGAATTATAACTTCTCTATGACTTGACGTAAAATATATTCAGAATAAAAAAAAAAAACATAAACCAAAATATGGATCTTATTCCCTTTCTACTCATTCATTAATAAAGAATTAACGGAAATTCAAAAATAGAAGAGCACTACATTTCTATAGTAGATGGTTTCAAACCAAATTACACTGCAATTATCATAACGCAAATCCAAAAACTCATAATTACATGGGTAATAAAATAGTAGGTTCAATACTTTTTTTCCCCTTAGTTTGATTGAATTATGTATGAAGAACCGATATGAAAAATTATTTTTACATAATAATTACATGTGTAGTTATTACAGTATAATTTTTCTAATGGATTAGGTTGAGTGTTTTTTTTTTTCTTCAAATTCCATTCAACCTGAGTTTTGTGAGGAATTATATAATTTGAATGGAATTATTTTATTTTTTACTAATATATAATAAAAAAGATGAATGTTTGTTGTTCATATATATATATATATATATATATATATATATATATATATATATATATATATATATATATCACTTTTAATGAACGGTTGATTAATTAAAATCATCTCGTACAACTTTGAAAGTTTGATAAACAATTTTAATATATTTAACATCATCAATTCAATATATTTATTTTTTGAGGTCGAAGAAACATAGATGGTTACATATAAAACCATTCCCCTATCTTCACCCAACAATTAAAACATTTTGGGATGTTCACAACATTGGCATCAAATTCTCTATGATTACAGGGTCTTGAGCTTAATATTTGCCAATGTGATTCTTTTAATATTGAACTCAATGGGTAGGAATCCTGTTCTAGCATAAAAGACTTTTGCATAAGGGTGCATGTTAGAGATGCAATGCATGGCTTCACTAAACTGCTTGAAGCTTTTGATGCAAGTTGATATTCACCTGAGGCATGTAAACCACTGTCAATACTTAAATAATATAGTTCACTAGTAAAATTACAAAACCAAGTGTACTGTACGTCCCATCGGTCAATCGGTCAAACGAACAAACCACGTAGCACGTTAAAAGACTATCGGTCGAACGGCTCGTGAGTACACTGTAGGACCATCAGTCAAACGAACAAACCACGTAGCATCGTTAAAAGACTATCGGTCGAACGGCTGATGAACAAACTGTAGGATCATCGGTCAAACGGTTAAACAAATAAGTCAAAAGCCAACCACGTTCATGCCCATCGGTCCATCGGTAACACCTAATCGAGTGACTCGGACCCCTAATGGCACATCGGTCGATCGGACAAGCACGAATAGCACCTAACCATAACAAAGGGCAATCAATGAACCAACCGTCGGTTGATCAATCTCTAGACTTGCGTAGTCTTTCACATGCGTCCGTCGGTCGATCAGCCATACACAAATCGTTCACTTGTTAAAAATGAAGTATAACTAACCTAGTCAAGCGGCCATCGGTCGCACGGTCAAATAACCAGTCAATCGGGTTAATTAACGTTAAACGAGTCAGTAATCTTGATTAAAGGATCATTGGGCCGTGATTAAGGAACCTTAATCACAGGCCCACACCGAAAACTATAAATAGGGCCCAAAGGTAGGTTGGTGAGCATCTTAAATTCGCATTTATTACAGTAGCTGTACTGACACACCGATCGGTTCTTTACTGACTTAAGCATCGGAGCCCTTTAGACAGGTACCCCGATCGTCATCCCAGCCGATCGAGTTAAGGAGTGGATTTTCTTGGAGAAGTTATCGTTGTAGTGGGAAGTAGAGTAAGCTTGAAGAGGCTCTTTAGTAGGCTCTTGGTCCCTACACCCGAAACACCAAGGAAATCAATATGTTTCTAACTCCTAATTTTGTAGTAGAGGTTGATATTTCATACCTAAAGTTAGCTGAGACATGCAACGCCATAAATAAAGCATGAAAGCAAATTATGCTTTACATAGAGCATATACATACACACATATATTAGCCATATACATTAAAAAATACATATTTTTTTGGAATAGAGGTGAACAGAAAAATCAACAGCTCAAGAAAATAAGATCAATGAACCTGCAATGTGCATGCAATTTGGTACCAAACTTATTTGTGATCTCCTTGAACATCATGAAGATCTTTCATTAACAATAACACTTGGCAGATACTTTGTCACGTGGCGATACCTTGCCACGTGTCATTAACAATGTCACGTGTTACATCAAGAATTTGACATGTGGCATTTTTAAAAAAAATAAATAAATAAAAAATTTAAAAATAAAAAAAATAAAAAAAATTAAAGGCTGACATGTGGCAAGGTACTTAACGGCGTTTGCGAAAACTTAACGAAAGGTACTACATTGTGCACATTACGAATTTGAATACTAGGTTGAGACAAACTTAAAAGTAGGTACCATTTTAAATTTTTGGAATCAAACTAGGGGCGCTTCTCCCTGCACCTCCAACGGTTCTTCTGTACCCCCAAAATTTACTATTATACCCTTATTTAACATATAGGTGAAAATGGGTAGGGACGTAGTAAATTTCATTTACTGCGTCGCCAACTTCTCTGCACTCTCTGCACCCCCAAAACGATACTATTTCATTTAAAATTTTCTCACTCTCATTCTCTGTTTGATTCTCGTGTGGTCCCTGAGGACCCTGAGTTTTAATTTTTCTGTGCTTCATTCTCCGTTTAGCTTACCTTTTTTTGTTTTTCTGTTTATGATGTGAAACGGAATTCGTATTCCGTTTCGGAAACTATGAAACAGCTTCCACATTCCGTTTCAAAAAAATAACACGGAATCTTTCATGAAACGCATCCTGGCATCCGTTTCAAACATTTACGAAACAGATTACGTAAGCTGTTTCGCGAAAAAAGTTAAAATTTATAGGAAACGGAATACGAATTCTGTTTCATAAAATTGTGAAACGGATTTTGTCAAAAAAATTTGAATTTTCTTTTTGAAACGGATTACAGAATCCGTTTCACAATTTTATGAAACAGAATTCGTATTCCGTTTCCTATAGATTTTAAATTTTTTCGCAATTAAAGTCCAAGCAAAAGTGGCTCAAGAATCTTGCTTCTTACATGGCAATGGAAAGCTAGTGTTTCCTACTGTCCACCAACTTCTGCCCTCCATTCATAACAAAATTACACCCCACCCCATTACTTTTAAACCTTACTCTTTGCACCCTTTTAAACCCCACTCCATACAGTGCTGCTCGCTCATCAGTGATGTTGTGTCTCTTCTTCAATTTCTTTGACACAAAATACATAGCTGCAGCCCCACCATACTTTGCCACTAACCTCTCAGAAAAACTGAAATTTCCTGCATGTCGAAGGAAACATAAAATTGTTTACAAAGCATCACACGATAGACTTCAGGATAAAAAGAAATTAAGGTTAAATAGGAGAGTGAGAAGGAAGGTTAGCAACAGTGAGGTGGAGGAATAATTAAAATAATA
>Ga0214545_1004970_pt1 | contig 24477 bp, 13 predicted proteins | sample CNSS4metaG_FD_160064 | JGI IMG/M metagenome (GOLD analysis project Ga0214545, IMG submission 160064) | Root nodule microbial communities from cowpea collected in UCLA plant growth center, Los Angeles, California, USA - CNSS4 | ecosystem: Host-associated > Plants > Roots > Nodule | place: USA...
AGAACGCCAAAAAATTAATTTAGACTTTACATTGATTAATTTGTAAATCAACAACAATAATTAATTGAGCAATAATCTTTAGATAACCGATGATGAATCTATTTTGAAAAAGCAATGAAATCAATCTATTTTCTTTACTATTGTTTCTATCTTATTTTATCTTTTTGTCTTATTCCTCCCATAGTTTTATTATTTTATTTCACTACAAGAAATATCATTATTATCTATGCCAAAAATTCGTATATAAGGGGTAATTTTCGTAGGTAATTTGATGTTATCTACGAATTACCTACGAAGAAAATTTTGTAGGTAAAGTGCTGGTAGGTAACTTTATCTACGAAATATATTTTCGTAGATAATTTACCTACGAACGTTATCTACGAAATCGCGACGTCAAAAATTATCTACGAAAACTGCTCGTGGGAAAGGTATTCAAATTATCTACGAAAGATTTCATAAATAACTTACTTACAAAGATTTTTGTAGATAAATTACATACGAAAATTTTCGTAGATAACTTAAACATAAAAAAATCAAAAATGATTTTAGAATCCGTGAAACATTATATAGAAATCAATACAATAATTAACTAAGTTTGGTGCTTACCTAAGTGATAGAACATTTGCTTATCCTTTGATTGGTCTTGTTTTTTATTAGCACTATAATTAAATATCCATAATTTGAAGAAAAAAAACAACTAAGAGCTAACTCTCGGAACCCCATTGGCCATTTGAAAAAAAAACATAACATTAAAATTTACCATCCATTACATGAAGAACATGTTCCATTCATAATTTAAAAAGGAAAGTTACTGATAAAACCTTCACACGTTCCATCACCTTTATGGTTCAAGTCCATCACTCATCAAGTTGCTTAGTTCACCAACAACAACCTTGCCCCTGGTTTCTAATCCTAGTATCAAACATGGTAAATAGATCATAACTCCGAGATAATTACAATACTTATATAGAACTATATATAGATCATAACTCCGAGATAATTACAAAAGATGATAATAACAAGTTAATTTCATGCAGAAAATATTTGCTTCTGAATTTAACCTCTATAGATATTATTCTATTTAGAATTTAACCCCACTTACTTGGCGAAAGTTGGATTTCAAAATACTTTCTCTATCATTTTTTCAAAAATTTAACGAAATACAAAATATATAGAAGTGAAAAAGACCACACAGAGAAAACCATGTTACATGCCAGTTATATGCTTCTGAATTAATTTGATAAAGATAGTAAGTATTATATAATTCTTTGCATCTCAAATTTGCTAGGAGTAGATCTATAATGTTTTACTTTTTGTTAAATGTTTCCCTTTATCTTATATATAAAATATAATATCTCACAGTATTATTCTTCCCATGCACACTCTCTTTTCGTTATCAACTTATGAATAAATGACAGCTATGAAATTGTGGCATAGTTGAGTTATCTAAGGATTATATCAGTAAGAATATAGAAAGAAAGGCAGTTACTAGCCATAGGTTTCTCAACAAACTACACTCAGATTCAAAAATATCAGTAACAAGTTGTCTTACAACTAGTTAGATGGAATAAGAAAATTAAATTTGTTAAGTCTCAAACTTAACAATAAAAAAAAACAAGGGCATGGCTTAAACGCGGCAAAGGAAAGAATAATGGATTGGTCTTTTGGGATCTGTTATCTCCACTAAAAAATCCCACTATATAATTTAAGTGAACTCCATAATGTTTTTCATTGTTACTGTTGATTTTGTTGCCCCCATTCTCTCCCTTCAACTTTTCATGTATAATAGGATTTGTTTATGGTTAAATTTAAATCAAATTAAGTCTCAAAGGGAAAAGGGATTTGTTGGGGCATGATTTTCTTTCTAGAACCAATATAAGAAGCATTTTTTACCAATGATCTATTTCCCAAATCTAGTTCAATAATGCATGCATAGAAATATTACAAATAAGTGATTTTAAGCAAACCTATCACCGCATTATGTCAATTGCATAAATTTTCGTATCATAAACATTTCAGCATTCTAGAGTTCAAAATTAGTCTAAAAGGTAAATTTTGATAACATCTGCAAACATTAGATCTTAATACGTCTAAACAGATATAAATACTCACATTCTCCCTTGTGATCTATGACAAGAAATGATTTTGTCTATGCTTCTCTTATTCTACACCATCAAAGTTGTCCAAAACTCTTGCCCCAAGCCTGAACGTGCGGTTCCTTGTCCAGCTTGAATTATCTGTATATGAAATTTCACCCACGATACCAACACAATCTTTAAGATATAAGATTACATCTCATGTAAGAAGGGGCTTTTTTCCTTCCCTCTCTCTCACAAAATTGCTCATGAACTCTTCGGGCATCCAAATATCACTTTCTTCTTCAAAATCACCCTTAAGAACTACAATTTCCACCTTAGCCATCGATTCAGATCCTATACAAACAACCTCCTTAGTTAGGCCATCAACTAAACTTATTGTTAGGTTAGAACCATCCTCTCCTTCAATCCGACCTCCAGTAAAGACAGTCTAATTTCTTAATTCAGTAGTATGCAACAACTTCCCACAGGTCTTGAAAAAAAAGTAAAAAGGTTGCATAAGAAATAACTTCAGTCAAGCTAAACAATTTCAAATCATTCAATTACAACATATTTTCCAAGTCCATTCTTTTAGCTCAGAAGAACATCAATTACAGCATTTTTTCCAAGCCCATCGGCTTGTTCATCTTCGCCTCTACCGAACCCCTGTTGGTGTCCTCTTCCAAAACGACATCCCCGCCTCCACCGACACGTGCCGCTGTAACACGCTTCGGTGATTTGGTTGGTTGTCGTCGTCGACGCTAAAGGCACAACAACAACGTCGCGATGATCATTGACGCAACAACGATTGCGACAGTGGCGCCCATGAAGAGATTCTTGGATTTCTTATGCGTCATGGCCGAGGTTGAATTGGAGGAGGGAGACGAGGCTGGAGTCGAGAAGAAAGGGTTATAGGCCTTCAACGGCAGGCCATAGAGATCTATGTTTCCTCTGAATCAGGAGTAGGGGGAAGTTAAGAGCGTCTCCAGAATGGAACCGTTGAGGCGATTGAAGGAAACATTGAAGCTAGCGAGTTTGGCAGTGATCCTAGGTTTGACGAATTGGTAGGAACCTCGCCGTGAGAGTGTTGAAGCATAGAATTAGGATTCGAAGCTTAGGGAAGCTTGTCAATTGCTTTGTGTGGAGTCGAAAGGTTTGTTGAGGTTTAGGCTTTGGCCATTAGGTGTTTGAGATCGAGAAAAATTGAGAGAAGAGAAAGGTACGTTCGAAGAGGCGAAAACCTATACCTAAAATCTTTTTTGCATACGAGTATATTATTTTTACATACGAATGTTTCTTTCGTAGGTAATTTTTTAAAAAATAATTTTTATATAATTTTTTATTGTATTTATTTTCTACGGCTACTTTCGTAGAAAATTATCTCTATAAAATAATTTTAACAAATTTTGTCAGTTTTACCTACAAAAGTTTCATAGATAATGATTTTTTCCTTTTTACTTACGAATATTAATGTTATCTACGAAATTCTTTTGTAGATAAAAAAAATATACCTACGAAAAAAATTTCGTAGATAATAAACATTGGGAAAGAATGTTATAGCTTAGTAGTATTAATTTGATCGCGTCAATGACAACATTATCACCCATCAAGAGAATGTTGAAGTGCTCAACTTGGAAGATGTAAGAGAGATAAAAGAAGTAAAAATTGGCACTAGTGTAAAGAAAAAAATATGGGAACAATTATGTGCTCTACTAAATGAGTTCAAGAACGTTTTCGCTTGGTCATATAATGACATGTCGGGACTAGATACTAACATAGTGCAACATAAACTCCCTCTCAAGCCAGATTATCCTTCCATCTTGTAGAAGTTGAGGAAAATGAAACCAGAAATGTCCTTGAAAATTAAAGAAGTAAAAAAGCAATTTGATGCTGAATTTTTGGCTATGGCGAGATATCCCCAATGGGTAGCAAACATTGTACTTGTGCCTAAGAAGGAAAAAAAGGTTCGAATTTGCGTTGATTACTAAGACTTGAACCGAGCTAGTCCAAAGGATAATTTTCCATTACCGCACATTGATACGTTGGTGGACAATACAACCAAATTCTCACTATTTTCATTTATGGATGGTTTCTAGGGTTATAATCAGATCAAGATGGCGGCTGAGGATATGGAAAAAACTACTTTTATTACATTGTGGAGAACATTTTGCTATAAGGTGATGCCTTTCGGTCTCAAGAATGTTAGGGCAACTTATCAAAGGGCGATGGTAGCTCTTTTCCACGACATGATGCACAAAGAGATTGAAGTTTATGTGGATGATATGATCGCTAAATCCAAATCTGAAGAAGAACACCTTGTCAACATAAGAAGATTGTTTGAAAGGTTGCAAAAGTTTAAACCCCGATTAAATCCGGCTAAATGCACATTCGGTGTGAAAACGGGAAAGTTATTGGGTTTCATTGTTAGCCAAAAGGGGATAGAGGTCGATCCAGACAAGTTGAGGGATATAATAGAAATTCCAATTTCCAACACGGAGAAGGAAGTGCGAGGTTTCCTGGGCAGGTTGAATTACATTGCTAGATTTATCTCCCAGTTAACTGCTACCTGTGAACCGATTTTCAAATTGTTGCGTAAAAATCAAGTTCTAGAATGGGACGAGGATTGTCAAACCGCTTTTGATATGATCAAACAGTACTTACAAACCCATTGTTACTACACCCACCGGAATCCGAAAGACCACTTATTATGTACTTAAATGTATTAGAGGAGTCCATGGGTTGTGTGTTGAGCCAACACGACAAAATTGGGAAGATTGAGCATGCAATATACTATTTGAGTAAGAAGTTTATGAATTGTGAGAAAAGATATTCTATGCTAGAACGGACTTGTTGCGCACTAGCATGGGCAACCCATCGTTTGAGACAATACATGTTGAGTCATACTACATGGTTGATATCCAAGATGGACCCAATAAAGTACATATTTGAAAAGCCTGTTGTCTCTGGGAGGATAGCACGGTGGCAGATGCTTTTATCAGAATACGATATTGTATATGTCACTCAGAAATCCATCAAGGGTAGTGTTTTGGCTGCATATCTGGCTCAACAGCCCATTGATGATTATCAACCAATGCAACCCTATTTTCCGGATGAAGATATCATGGCTTTGTTTGAAGAGAATGAGGGAGGTCAAGTTGAAAAGGCATGGATATTGTTGTTTGATGGTGCATCTAATGCATTAGGGCATGGAATAGGGGTGATGCTTATTTCTCCGGAAAGTCAATACATATCAATGACAACAAGACTATGTTTTAATTGCACAAATAATATCGCAGAATATGAGGCATGTGACATGGGCATTCGAGCAACAATTGAATCAATGGTAAAAGTTCTAAAGGTGTACAACGATTCAACTTTGGTTATCCATCAGTTTAAAGGAGAATGGGAGACTCGAAATCAGAAATTAACCCCGTATCAAGCTTACATCAAGGGGTTGATAGAGTATTTTGATTTTTTAAGATTCCAACACATTCCTCGTGAAGATAACCAATTAGTCGATGCTTTAGCTACCCTGTCATCAATGTTCGAGATTGCTCCAGAAAGAGAACTACCAGTGATCAAAATGGAGAGTTATGAGGATCCAGTGTATTGTCATTTCATCGAGGAGGAGTCAGACGGTAAACCTTAGTATTTTGATATCAAACATTATCTTGAAACTCGGGAGTATCCTAAAAGGGCAACTGAGAATGATAAGAGAGCATTAAGGAGATTGGTTGCTAGTTTCATTTTAAATGGGGATGTCTTGTACAAAAGAAATCACGATATGGTTCTCCTCAAATGTGTGGATGCAAAAGAAACTGAAGTGATATTGAAAGATGTTCATGAAGGTACTTTTGGCATACATATGAATGGGCATTCAATGGCCAGAAAGATTTTGAGGGTTGGTTATTTTTGGTTAACCATGGAAAATGATTGTTGCAGGCATGTGAGGAAGTGTGAGAAATGCCAATTATATGCTGACAATATTAACGTGGCACCCACAACTTTAAATCACCATGGCCTTTTTCAATGTGGAGAATAAATGTTATTGGAGCCATAAAACCAAAAGCATCAAATAGACATCGCTTCATACTAGTTGCAATTGATTACTACACCAAATGGGTAGAGACAGCTTCTTATGCCAGTGTGACCAGAAAGGTAGTTACGAATTTCATAAAAAGAGAGTTGATTTGCATATATGGTTTGCCTAACAAGATCATCATTGATAATGCTACCAACCTAAATAATCAAATGATGGCGGTATTGTGTACAAAATTTAAGATTCAACACCATAATTTTTCTCCTTATCGTCCGAAAATGAATGGAGCAGTTGAGGCTGCTAATAAAAATATAAAGAAGATTATACAAAAGATGGTGGTCACGTATAAGGATTGGCATGAGATGCTTCCTTTTGCATTGCATGGATATCGTACGTCAGTACATACTTCAACTAGGGCAACACCTTTCTCTCTGGTATATGGAATGGAAGTAGTACTTCCTTTTGAGGTAGAAATCCCATCCTTGTGAGTATTAATGGAAACCCAATTAGAAGAAGTAGAATGGGTTCAAGCCAGACTTGACCAGCTTAACCTCATTGAGGAAAAAAGGTTAACTGCGGTGTGTCACAGACAATTATACCAAAGAAGAATGAAAAGAGCGTTTGACAAAAAAGTGCGTCCCAGAGAGTTCCATGAAGGCGATCTAGTTTTGAAAAAAATCTTACCTATACAAAGAGACCATAAAGGCAAATGGATTCCAAATTATGAAGGCTCGTATGTGGTGAAGAAAGCATTCTCTGGTGGGGCACTAATTCTCAAAAGGATGGATGGAGAGGAGTTACCATTGCCAGTCAACTCTGATGCGGTTAAGAAATTCTATGCATGATGATTCCATAATAGAGGATGCAACTAAAGATATCGACATTATTTTCAAGTTTTTTGTATTTCGTTTTATTTGATAAAAAATATATCATTTGGATTTTTCATAAATTTGTTGTAAAAGTGTCACACTGAGCTGGTAATTAAAAATAATAAAAATATTAGTAAAAAGGTATATTTATGTTAAGAAAAAAATCACAGATGAATTCACTAAATGCAAAAAAAGGAAAATAAAAGGAAAGGAAAGAAAAGTAAGAGTTTTATGCATGCATTCATACACCCACATCATATCATACCATCAAGACTTTAAGAGCCCATAGGGGCAGGTTTTCACATGGGCTCACTCTACTTCTTCAAATGGCATTCACGTTGTGTTTGTTTATGCTTAAATCAATATTCAGGTTCTCCTTTGGATGTAGACCCTCTCCTCAGGATTGATCTAATCTTTTTCAAAAAGAAATCATATTTTCAAAAAGTTTATGTGTTTGGATCTGGGCCCTCTACACGGTAATGGTCGCCGAATCCTTTGGATGTAGACCCTCTCCTCGAGATTGGTCTAATCTTTTTCAAAAAGAAATCATATTTGCAAAAAAGTATATGTTTTTTGGATCGGGGCCCTCTACATGGTAATGGTCGCCGAATCCTTTGGATGTTGACCATCTCCTCGGGATTGGTCTAATCTTTTTCAAAAAGAAATCATATTTGCAAAAAAATTTATGTTTTTGGATCGGGGCCCTCTACATGGTAATGATCACCGAATCCTTTGGATGTAGACCCTCTCCTCGGGATTGGTCTAATCTTTCTCAAAAAGAAATCAGTTTTGCAAGATGTTTATGTTTTTGGATCGGGGCCCTCTACGTGGTAATGGTCGTCGGATCCTTTGGATATAGACCCTCTCCTCGGGATTGGTCTAATCTTTCTCAAAAAGATTTAGTTTGCAAAAAGTTTATGTTTTTCTAGATCAGAGCCCTCTACGTAGTAATGGTCATTGAATCCTTTGGAAATGAGGTTGTTGGTTTGTGACCTTTGATTTCATGTTTGGTCCTTGTTTCTTTTGAAACCGGACGATATTAGTATCTCTATCTTTACTTATATTTTTTTGAGAATATGAAAATTTAAAATTCTCATATTATCAAGCAAAATCTAAGTAAAGAGGGGCAACTGTCAACACTCAATTTCGTCCAGCTAAATAAATAATAGAATAAATAATGATAATTTGTTTTTTAAAAAAAAAATAATAAAATAAAATAAAAAGTAAATATGTTTTTCCTTTGGTTTTTCTTTGTCTAAATAATAATAATAATAACAATAAATAAATTAAAAGAAAAAAAGAGACTATTTTAATCTTTTATGTATTTTTTTCTTAGGCTTTGTTTCTATTTTAGCTCAAAATACTTTATACACCCACGTCGTTTTTTTCTTGCAACTAACATTAGCCCAAAATTTTATATTCTCACCCCCACTCTATGTTTTGTCATTTCTACTCCAAATCAAGAAATTAATGATGGGATTCTAATATTTAAAAGCAGAATTTGCTCTAATTTTTTAGAGTCATTTTTCCCAATGATAATTGATTTTGTGCTCTGATTTTATGACACCTCTTACCAAATAAAGAAAGTAGTAATATGATTCAAAGCAATACCTCTTTTACTAATTAGAATCAATTTTGCTGATCACGTTTGCTTTTGTGCTCTGATTTTTGTGTAATTTGATTCTCATAATGTGAAAATATTAAGACCAGTTTTTGCCTTTTAAAATTTGTTGTAATTAAGATAGACCTTTTTATGAGATTACATTAGATTTAAATCGTTATGTATATAAACCCATCAGAAAAAAAAGAATAGGTTTTTTTCTTACCTTGAGAGACCTCTCTTAAAAAATCCACGGTTCATCTTGTTCTTGAGTTCTTTGCCATAATTTTAAGCACCAAAAACCCACTCCCTCACTTTCGAAATATTCATTCAACCACCCCACCTTGATGCCAACTTCATTGAGACGTTTGTTTTTGTGACAAATTTTGTTTGGTGCGATTCTTCCGGGAAAGAGTATTGGTAAGATTGTATTAATCTTTATCTACGTTGAGAATGATTTGATTTTGGTCTTCGATGTTTTTACAACAGGCATACATGGTTTTTCCAAGCCTATAACCATTTAATCATTTGTTTTAATATTTAAAACCCTTTTAAATTTAAAAGCTTGATTGAATTCAAAGTGTAATGGCAGTTTTGAAAAAGTGGGGCAGATTTAGTTGTACTTTCTAATTCAATCAAAATGATGATAAATAGGTGGGTCCCAGTTTTTAAGTATATATTTGTATATCGTACATATATTATAAAAAGAATCATACATTGATGTGGGTTTTGGTGCTAAACGTTAGCTTTTACATGTTTTTCCTTATCATATTAATAGCTTTTAAAAAAAAGAAATACTATAATGATCGTCTGCATCAGCTTAGTATTTTATTTTCTATTTTTCTTTTTTTAAATAAAATAAAATAAAATAAAATATGTTATTAAAATGATCATTTGCATCGGTCTCGTATTTAATGTTTTTTTATTCAACATATTTTCAAAATTTTAAAATATCAACATTTTCACTAAAAAAAAAGCAATCAAGTTGTTTTCAAATTTTTTCCTAAAAGTTTTTAAAAGAACTACGCGACCCTCGTGAAATAAAGTGCATTAATGGTTTATACACACTTATATTCCATATTTAATATTTTCATAAAAATAATTAAAATAAATAAACAATACTTAACTTAAATCAATCAATTAATTATTTCATCATATATAAAAATTAAATAAAATACTTAATTTAAATAAATCCACAATCTCAAACAATCCATCAATTTTTCTATGTGTTTCCCTATATTCTAATTTTTTCCAGGTCTTACAAGGTTCATGGGAGTGTACAAGTTCAAAATGAAGAAGGTCAAAATGAAGAAGGTCAAAATGAAGAAGATAGAGGTCAGGCTGAATCCCAGGTTCATGCAGGTGAAGATAAGGGTGGGGAAGAAACAAAAAGTTCGCATGAAGGTGATGTAGACAATGATGATGTAAGTAGTTGTAATGAATCCATAAGGGATAGTTTTATTGAAGAGGACCTAGTGGATGTCAGTATCCATAATGATGACGATGAAGATGACTCTTGGGAAGGTAATGGTCATGGTTCAGTTCCTTTTGGGGGAGTAAGTGTCATAATACTCAGGCAGCTGATAGGAGTTTATCTAACACTGATTTGACATCTGAAAGTTTGAACAATGTTGACTATAGTGATTCTTCTGGACATGATAGAGATAGTTATTGACACTTTGGGATATTTTCAATGCCCAAAAGTATGGAAGATTACAATTGGGAGGTGGGGACATACTTCACATAAAAAGAGGAGTTTGTAGAAGCTATAAGAACTTATGGTGTGCACAATGAGAGGAAATTGAAGATTTTTAGAAATGACAAAAGAAGCATTTGTGTGAAGTGTCTATGGGTAAAAGGAACATGTAAGTGGTATGCTTACTGTGCATACAAGGCTGCTCAAAGTAATTGGTAGCTAAGAAAAATTATAAATGAGCATAGTTGTAGTAGGGAATTTAATATCAGGATGATAACTTCTAAATGGTTAAGTCAAAGGTTAGAAAAGAACATAAGAGACAATCCTGAAATTAAATTGACTAACATTCAAAATAGAGATGGAAGAAAATGGAATATTGGAACAATGGCATACAAGAACGTTGAAGGGTCCTTTAGGGAACAATATAAAATTTTTTATGACTATGCCCAAGAAATTTTAAGGTCAAATCTTGGATCTACTGTGAAAGTTAATGTAAATGATAATGAAGGACAAAAAATGTTCAAAAGATTGTATGTATGTTTGAAGGCTTCTAAGGACAACTTTGTAAGTTGTAGGCCTAGTATTGGGTTAGACGGATGTTTCCTCAAAGGCAAATATGGTAGGGAATTATTATTAGTTGTGGCAAGAGATGGTAATGATTAAATGCTTCCTTTGTTGTATTGTGTTGTTGAAGTTAAAAATAAAGAAATGTGGAGTTGGTTTTTGGAACTCTTGGTGGATGACCTTGGTGGGCTTGAAGTGTGCAAGGAATAACCTTCATGCCTGACCAACAAAAAGTAAGCTTTTCTGTAACAATTACTTTTAATGTTTTAATTTCTGTTTATTGTAATGGTGAGGTTGAAGTGTCCTTTCTGATTAAATTATTTTTTTAATTATACAGGGACTACTACCATCACTACTGTAACGTCCTAGCCGAAAATTACTTAATAAAAATAAATAAGAATATAAATAAACTAACAACATCATTTATTTATTATCGAATCCCAAAACGCGGGAAAATTTAAAAACAAGAATCCAACGCGTCATCACAATTATAAGTAAAATGGATCGCATCGTTCATAATACCAACAAAAGTGTCTACAAGTCTTTACAATTTATTTCGTAGAGAACATAGTAGTAATTATTAAAATCCCCAAGGTGGTCCCCACTCCGTCTCATGCATCTGCCTGCTCACCTATATCAACATCTGCTCCCATGTAACAAGTTACATGATCATCGCCACACACACATAGATAGGGTGAGCTCATTTAAATAAAATCAACAGAATAATAATTAATACTATATTAACAATGTAAACCCGGGTTAGTACAATTTCCCTCTTCTCTTTTCACAGCTTCACTTCCAACACTTACCTTCAGACGTCTATCAATTCTATACCCTTTAAGTGAGAACAATGATCGATCTTTGATGCATGAGTGTCTACTCGCCCCTCCGACTACAGGCCACCACCTGATAGTCCACACGTGGGAATAACCTTGCCACAGCATCTCACCGTGACACCAAGTGGAGCTCCCCGAAACAAACATAAAGTTTGTAACTGTTCCAGACTACCAAGACTCTATCAGAATCACTCTGTAGAGGGCAATCTCCCGAACCTCGCCGTACGAGCCACAACTCGCACACTCCACTGGACTTCCTAAACCACTAGGCTACAACCTAGAGTGGTCACGTGTTACCCCAATACAAGATACACTCGTAACTGGGCCCCTAGCCAAAGCATCGCATCATGAACCTCCCTTAAAGCGGTGTAGAAAACATCTCTCGCGCACCATCACTGGACCAAAACCGCCTGCCGCGCATCCCACGACGCTAGGTGGAACTTAGCTTCAGACCGCCTGGCGGGCATCCCACACCGCCAGACGCCATGCGCCAACAGTACCTTCACAACACCGTCACTGCCTGGCGGGCATCATCACGCCGCCAGGCGCCCTCCTTCGTCGTCACCGCCTGGCGCATCAATCGTCACCGCCAGGCGCTCTGCTTTCGCTGTGACCACTGTCACTGGTTTTTTTTCCCGTCCGCCTAGCGGCTCGCTCACGCCACCACGCGCTATACCAGTAGCGCAATGCTATTGGTTTTTGAACACTTTGAGAGATTCCAAAGGAATTCCAACATACCAATCACTCAAGTGTAATGCTATTAAAACTTTCCAATCGTACAACAATACAATTTTACATCACACATAATTAACAGGCCAACAAACCGAGAATGGTCATGCCTCCAAGTTCACTTTCAATTACCTACTTTAACATAACATATGCAGTTCACATACACCCAATTAATAATGATCATGCCCTCTGAAATCTATATAAAACATGACACCCCACTTTAACCAACATCGCAAATGTACCCCTTACACTTTCACAAGCACAAGCCATCCCGTACTTCACATAACTAACACATTCAAGCCAAATTTCCCCTACATATTAAATTTCCACATTATACCAATATAATCTGCCCACAAACTACCCCAAATACATGAGCACACACAAGACTGTCCGAACACTCAGGGAACTGACAGGCCGCCTAGCGGCAGTTCTTACGCCGCCAGGCGGTGCATATAAATCTGGGTTCTACCCAGAATTTCCAGCACTGCACCATGCCCAAATATTCTTATGTCACGATACCAACCTTCAACCTACATGTTTCTATATGCACATACTTCACAGAGTTCATATAACACTCATCAAATCATCAATTTCTCTGCAAATTCAATATGTCAAACATTAAAACTTCTCATGCTTATTATCCCAAACTCCCGCATATACCCGAACCCCAATTCCATTTCATAGTTCATGCAATTTTTCATCGATTCAATCACTGTAATCAATACTCATTATACAAACAAAATGGTTACAACTCTAATCCAATCCCAATACCTCACACCTCGGATCACCCAATCAAAATCAAAAGAAAACATGGATCATAGTTCAGCGTCTGGCGGTTCCAGCCCGACCGCCAGGCAGTTCATCCCCAAACCCAGAAGAACGTGTGTACCCCTATGTGCTGCCTGGCGGTAGTTCAGGCACCGCCAGGCGGTTTCTGGAAAATTCCAGAAAACGCATCAGAACCAGACATTTCAAGCAACCACAATTCCCATTGATTTACGACACATTATTAACAGATAGTAAAGTCAAAATACAGAGTAGGAACTCCCCTAACCTGGGTTTTCCTTAGCTTTGCCTTGATTCTTGCAAGCCTTCCCTTGACCTCCAATGTCCTCCTCCTCCTTCCTCTTAAGGCAGCCCTCAATTTCACTTGAAAGCTCACCCAAAACCCACCAATTCGTGCTCTTTACTGTATCCACACTGATAATCTCGCTAAACCCTCTCTCCTTCTCCAAATTAGCTTTTTATTGGGTTCTTAAAATAGTTATTTTTGTTTTAAAACGAATTTAGCCATAAATCTCCCATTAATCCCCCTTAATGGCCTATTACCTTCTAGTTTCCCAGCCACTCTTGCTGCCTTACCCTCTAGGGTTCACGTGCCTTTTCATGTGCATGCTAGAGTAAGTGTTAGCAAAAAGAAAATACTTTTATTCAAACCAAGGTTTGAACCCATCACCACACAATTCCACTTCAAATGTGCAACCAAATCAACCAAGTCATATTACATGATAATATTCACACATCAATCATTATATCCTTACCTATCACCCTCCAAACATCTCAAAAAAAGTTACTAAATTAAACAACACACAATTGACATACTTAGGACTTGAACCCAAGTCCTAACACACAATCAAAGTACTCTCAACCACATGAGCTAGCACTTTGCCACGTCATAAAGGTTAGTATTTAATGCCATAAAGGCTTCTCCTACCCGCTTTTATTAAATAATTATTTATTTAATTATCTAAATTTTGTGGGTCTTACAACTACAAGAATTAATACCTCATGTTGAACAAAGCTTTTGTGTGAGACATATATATATATATATATATATATATATATATATATATGCAAATTTTCGCAAGAAATTTCCTGGGTAAAATCTTAAAAGACTCTTATAGAAGGTAGTAGCACCCACTCTCCCTCAAGCATGGGAGGCAGTAATGAGAGACATGAAAGATTTGAATGAAGAAGCCTTTACACATTTGATAGTTATTCCACCAAGGCAAGTTATTTATAGTTTTCTTAAATTCAATGTTGCCTTTTTTAATTCTTAAACAGTGTTAACTTGGTTATATTGGCTTTGTTCTGTTGTGTTAGATTTTGGTCTAGGTTCAGGTTCACAAGGTAGGCAGTATGTGACACCCTTGTCAATAATATGAGCAAGACATTTAATAGTACAATCGTGAATGCAAGAAGTAAGCCAATCATCATCATGATGGAAGACATTAGATTATATCTTATGAAGAGATGGGCCAAAAATAGAGTCAACATAAAAAAAGTTAAAGGTTCCATCTACCCCAAAATAAAAAAAAAGATTGGTTAACGAATTAGAGAAGACAAAATATTGGATACCTTGGTTAGTTTTATATCCATTTCATGTGTTGTACTTTATTGGTATTTTTTTTATGCTTTAATTGGTTTGTATAATAATAGTGTTAATCTTTGGCTTCCTTTGGCAGTTGGGCTAGAGAGAAATTGTTTGAGGTTAACCACATCTCCATGATTGGTGACAATTTCATGGTGAACCTAGAAAAATTGGAATGTACATGTAGGAAATGGACAATCACGGGAATGTCATGTTGTCACTCTCTAACTACTATGAGGTTCCTGAATGTTGATGTAGAACAACATATCCCTCACTAGTTTTTGACATCAATGTATGAAGAAACATATATTCCACTGATATATGCAATCAACGAACCTAATGTTTGAGAGATGAATTCAAATATTGACGTCGTGCCACCAGCCAAGAAGATGAATTCAAAGTCAGGCACCAACAAGACCATTTGCACGTACAAATGGTAGACCAAAATTGGCATATAGGAGGGGCCCAACTTAGAAGCCATGATTCACCAACTAAGAATGTTTTTTCGTGAAGAATTTGCACGTGCATTTTTGTTTTTTAAATTGTATTCTGTAATTGAAAACTTGCTTCATATTGGGCCCGTTTTGGAAGACACATTATTTTGATATGTTTTTCTCTTAGAAGCATAACTTGCTTCAGATATGCCCAACTTATGTATTCAGCACTGAATGTTTACTTCGTAATTTATGAATGCAATTTGATCCATGTTTAGTTCATACTTTATGAATGTGAAATGAATATGCCACCAAGTGTTATCATTCTTCTTCTCTGTACATCCAATTCATTAAACAAGAAGAAAAATTAGATCCATACCAAAAATTGAATACATTTTTTTCACCAGGAACAATTGCAACTTCTAATTCATTTAATAACCATACATTACAACTTCATTCCACACAAAATACATACCCAACAAAAAACCAGAATGAATCCTTCATACACTTAATACAACACTTCATCGCTTTACAAAAAAACAAGAAATGAACCCTTCATCTAATTTTGATCAACACACAAGAGGAGGATGATAATCAAACCCAAAAAACCAATTATCCTAAATAAGTACATCAGTCACTTCTTAGAATCAATCAACTTTTTTTCCATATTACGCATCCTTTTGCTCTAACTAGCAATGGTTGCATCTCTTTCATCCCCATTATCTTCATTGCACCATTTGAAGTAATTGCATCCTTTGAAACCTTCATTCCTAGTACGCTGTTAAAAAAATCAAACCACAAAAATGTTTTACAACATGAAAATTCAGCTCAAACGAAAATGAAAATCACATATCATACCTTATAGTGAGGGAACCCCTAAAATTGTTTCCCACCATTCTTCACTGTTCTTGCAACTCTCAATACTGCAATCTCCCCACAATGGCAATGTTGTGTCACTACTAAAAATTCTCATATTAGATAGAAATTTTCTTGCAAATTTGTTAAAAAACTTTGCAAGAAAAGACTTTTTTCCTACTAGTTTTTCTAAGAATTTTAATTAGCAGGTAATTTCTACATGGATAATTATTTCCTACAAAATTATAAAATTTCCTACAAAATTTGTTGCAAAAAGTATTTTATACAAAATATTTTGCAAAAAAAGTTGCAGCAATTTCCTGCAAAAAAAAATTCATAACAAAATTTATAAATATTTCCTACAAAAAAATTTACAAAACAAAATTGACAAGAAATATGAATTTTTTAAGTAGTGTGTTCCATCGAATGACCCAAACACAGTAGTAGGAGAAGAAATGTTGTGGTTGTGTGATCCACACGAATAAGACGACCACGGATGACTAAAACTGCGAGACATTTCCCACTTCAAGCACCACCTTACCCCTACAGCAAACCAATTCCTCTAGCTCAAGATAAAGATGGCAATGGACAATTAGGGCTTTCAAATGGGGAAAATAATTTAAAAGAAACTTTAAAAGAGAGATATGACACATTAAACCAAAATTGCCACTGTACAATTATGTTCATTGACACGTATCCGTTCTGTTATGCCACATCAGTGCATTGGTAACGGTGTTTCAAAAAACATAATGGGATGGACTACATTGATGCAAATTAACGAATTTGTATACTAAGTAGACACAAAGTTAAAAGCAGATACCATTTAGACAAATTCACACGAAAGTGGATATGTTGCGACTGATTATATTTAAATATAAATATATATTACTTTAAAAAAAATAGGTGTATCTCATTTTTATTTATTTTATTAATGAGTTTATCTTTCCACACATACATACTATACTATATGTAAAGCCCTCTTATTTCAGCCACAATCTTTAAGGGATGCCTAAAGGTCTAATGGGCCTAAGGGTTGGCCCATAGGGAGCTAAATGACCCAAGACCTGCCCTAACCCACTCATTTGTATCATTTCAGAAAAATAGTTCTCCCTTACTTCCTCTTTGAGCAGCTATAAAGCTCTGCTAGGGTTCAGCCACTGTTTCTCATCAAGTGAACTCAGACTAGTTCTCTACTCTTCGTAAGTCATCTTCCAACTCATGTTGTTGCTCCATTCTGTTCATTCTTTGTAGTTCCAACTAGGGTTGTCTTAATGAACTCGTTTTAAGCTCGTTCCATTGTTTTCCAGCCCTCGAAGTTATTGCTTGAGCTACTGTTCGTCACGGTTCGGGTGTCAAAGTCCTCTACTAACCCCTTTCCAAGTAAGGGAAGCTAGGGTTTGACGTTATTTCTATTTTATGCCATTAATGTTTTGTGAAATATGAGAAAATTTTGGAGAAAACGTTAGTTTTTGGTATATTTCTGAGTTAGGGGTTCAAATATTCATGAAACTGTGATATTTGACGTTATTTCTCGTATTCTGGATGCGTCGCACAGTCGCTGGACGAGTTGACTTGGTCGTTGGGCGACTGTGTATTTTTCTAATATGCGCAGTTTTAGTAAAATTGACTTTCCTGACTCATTAACCGTTGGATTTGGTTCATAACATGCTACTTTATGGTTTGATCGGTTGGATCGTCGATTAGATGTATGTAGCTTGAGAAATGTGTCACGCATTACTGCAATGATTTTTGGTTTTGTGATAATAAATTTTCTTAGAAATTTTGGTGTAAGAATTATGGTTGTGGGTTGTGCTTGATTGTATGGAATTGCAGGTACTTAAATGTTGGCACTCATTTATTTGGGATGAATTCTATTTTGTGATATATGTATGTCTTGGTGTGCATTTATAAAGTATGAGATGAATGAATTTGCATGAGTGATGTGATTCATGGATTGTGAATGATGAACTTGGATAAATCTTGACATGCGATTTCAATGAAATGGTTGGTATCAATATGGCATGGTATTGGTATGAAGTACAATTCTATATTCATGGATTGGGAAGGATGAGTTGGAATGGATTCAACATGGAATATGAATGTGGATTTGGTTATAAAGGTTGGCTTGAGAGTTATGTGCATGATAAATAATACTTGATTGATTGAGTATGATTGGTCTATGTTAGTGCGTAATTCTATGAGCCTCTAGGTCAGACCTCATGGTGGTGCTTCAGTGGTCGGGACGTAATTCCATAACCCTTGTTAGTGGGAGTTCATGGTGGTGCCCCATCTATATAATTTGGTAAGGATTCAAGGTAAGGTTGCATCCTGACACTCTAAGGAGTCAGTTAGTCTCACTTAGAGCGGCCTGACTCTTGTGGTGAGAGTAGCAAGAGGCCTAAAACTCATTAAGGGCTAACCTTGTGTGGGGGGATTGAGACATTGTACCACTTGTAACACTTAGCTCGGGGGTGAGCAACTCCAGGGTGAGCAGAGATATCCACCACAAGTGCAAGCATCCGTTGAATCCGACTAGATTATATGTAATCCGGATGAGTCGAGTTTGAGTCTAGTGTATTGTTTGAGAAGTCATAACATGATTGGTTGATAAATACTATTTGGATTGTGTGATAACATGTGACTGCATGATAAATTGTTTCTACTCTAGCTTACCCTATTGCTTGTTTGGTTGTCTTGTATGTGGTTCTTCTCCTTTTGCGATGGTCATCAATTTATTGATGTTAGCATATGCGAAAGGCACTCGAGGTCCACAGGGAAGCTGCGTAGTCCGCCTGGACTGGGTTCTACTGATTTGGGCTTCGTTATAGGGTTATGGCCCATGTATTTGCTTGACCTTTAATTTTAAATTGGAGTATTGTTGAACTTTGTATCTTATTTGGCTTTTGCCATAGTGGTGTACCTTAAGTATTTCTTATGTTCCAAGACCGCGCTGCTATGTTATCCTGTTTCCTTTAATTAGGATTATCGATTAAATTGGACGTTACACTATAATATAATATAATATAGTATAATATAGTATAATATAGTATAATATAGTATAATATAATATAATATAATATAATATAATATAATATAATATAATATAATATAATATAATATAATATAATATAATATAATATAATATAATATAATATAATATAATAAGATTTAAAATTATATGATATAAACTTTAGTAATATTATGTTATGCACGTGTAATATTTTAAAAAATTAATATTTTATAAAATTAATTAACCTAGACGTAATATTAAATTGGATAGGATGTAATTTTAAAGTTATATATACACACCATTTACTAAATTTTTCTTCATCTTATTATTATTACATAAAAGTCGTGTTCTAATTTGTCAAAAAATAATGAGATTGACCGGTATGACAAATTAAAACGGACTGAAAGTCTTAATCACTCTCATTAGCAGACGAACCCACTCATCAAACTTTCTAATTTTTTAATATATATATATATATATATATATATATATATATATATATATATATATATATATAAAATATTTAATAAAATAAATATTTTATCATTTTAAACTATCAATATAATTAATAATTAAAAATATATTTATAAATACTAATTATTTATATTTTTCAAATAATATGATATAAAAAAATAATCTTTCAAATAATTTTTTTATTTTTCTATTTTAATAAAAAAAACAGAAAAAATCAGGTGATTTAGCCTGTCAATTTATTGAACTAAACCGGACAAGCCAAAAACAAATAATTTTTTTGAAAGTTTATAAAACAGTTAAAAGACCCAAAATATTCTTTAATTAATTTTAATATTTTTGTTTTACAAAAAAAAAAGTTTAAATAATCATTTAGTTTTACTTTTTGGTTAAATTTTTTCAATTTGATCATATTTTATAACTTTTGTTCAATTTAGTTCTAAATTCATTTTACTTAACACAGTTACAATAGTTGATAGAAAAGTATATAGGTGTTCATTGTTCCATAGACATGGTGCGTGCACTGCACAATGACGTTGTCGATCCTAGTGTGACACAATGCATTGGTGTTTAATTGAAATTGAATTAAGTTTAGCAATTTAAGGAAATTGAGATTAGGGTTTGCTGAAGGGAAAAAATTTGGGGAAGGTTCATTGCTATGACGAAAACCCATACTGTGTGCAAACAAAAACCCGCAAATCGCGCCTCTAAAAACAGTCTTCGTCAGATAGAAGAGAGTTGGTGCTCTGTGTTGCTGACGAGAAGTTCATCGTCTTCGTTGCGCCCTCTCTCGCTCAAGCCTCGACGTTTGTCACAGTAGTCCTCTCATGTCGCAGCCTCGTCATACCAGCTCGCATCGTCCAGTAGGTGTGTCGAAGAAGATGGCGTCACAGCTCGTCGTCACCCAGTCATGTAAGAAAAGGCACGCCATGAAATGTGGAAAAAGTCGAAGGAGAGGGTGAAAACAGAAGGGAAAAAGTAAAATTTGATGTTTTTCCCCTCTACATTAACCTAATTTGTTTTTACTACAAGAGTGTTTACGTGAGCCAACAGACACAAACAATTTAATTTGTTATGTGTTGGCAATCCGATACTAACAATTTAATTTCTTTGTATGGGTCAAATCAACGACAATCTTTAATTAATAATTTATTTTAGTGTGGGTGTTGCGTGGTTATTTGCTTCCTCACCCATCCGACGCAATAATTAGGAAGTATGGTTAATGTGGTTTTCGGTCGATTGCCATCTATACCGTTGCTTAATACCATTGCTTAAGGGTCACGACGAAGAGTGAAAATTGGATATAGATGATATAACTCATTCACATGTATAAAAAATTTCAACATTTAGTTTTAATCTTTCAAATAATGGGTGCCATAAAAGTTCGACTTACAGGTGTTGTTGAATCAATTATGTTGTTGATTCTCCTATTCTTATGATTAGTGTGCTCACTCGCCATGTGGTGACGCGTGAGAGTCGCGAGAATAATTTCCAGAAATCAAGTTTAGTATGGAAGGGAACAGACCGGATCAAGAAAAGGTATCGACAAATGTCCATCACTAAAGCACCAACAGCCACCTTTTTCTTTGATATAAAAAACATTTACACCTTCATTCATTACATTCTTCACCTTAATATATATATTATTCATTTAAGGATTGCTTTTCACAACACAACCGCATCATAGTTAAGGTTTTTGACCTATTCTAAAACAAATTAATTCCTGACAGATATAGGCTGGTCGATCAGCCGCTAGCACTGATCTCACTGTCTCACCACAGTACTCACAGTCTTGCAAAGCATAGAAAGAGGAGCTTATCTGTTTAAGAAACACCACCTCCTCAAAACCCTAGAAAGTTAAAAATAAAAGGTATCTTATAAGGGTTACGAGAGAGAATTAACATCAGAATTATATATAAATACTTATAAGGCCCTTCCTTTATTTTTTGCTCCTCACTTCACAGTCTTCTCTTCTTTCTTTTCTTCTGAATACACACACTAGTTCTTTCTCTAGCTTGTTCATCTGAATCTCTCTCACCAAGACTGAATCATGGTTTTTACTTCCATCCCAGCTTCTTATTTTGATGCATCCAACTGGCAGCAACAGGTAAACAACAGACACGAGTTTCTTCAGTTTGTCCCCTCCGATGGTTCAAAAGATTTCAAAACATTAAACAAAATATTCTTTACTTTTTTCTTATATGCCTCTTCTTGAATATACCTGTCATTTCATGTCCTTCCTTTCCTTCTTCATCATCATTAATTTTGAAAAAAAAAAACGATGCTACACATTTTAATAAGTTAAACCTTTTGTATAAAAAATTACGAGAGTATATGAAATAAATAAAAAATCAGTAAATAAAAAAAAGGGTGTTCAAAAAGTACACTAGAGAATGTTATTAATATTTCTCTTATTTTTAACCTCTACTAATTTTCTTTCTGCTTTTTGACATTGTAGCAACCAAACAACCAACCCGGAGGCAGTGGTTCCACCTCGCGGCAGCTGCTTCCACCACCGCCAGCGCCAGCGCCACCGCTTCCTGCTGCAATGCAGTCTCATGGAGAGGGTGCAACCAGACCAGGATCCATGGCTGATAGGGCAAGGATGGCCAACATGCCAATGCCAGAGGTTGCACTCAAGTGTCCACGCTGCGAATCCACCAACACCAAATTTTGCTACTTCAACAACTACAGTCTCTCTCAGCCGCGCCACTTCTGCAAGACCTGCAGAAGGTACTGGACCAGAGGCGGCGCCCTAAGGAGCGTCCCCGTCGGCGGAGGCTGCAGGAGGAACAAGCGGACCAAAGGTACCGGCGGCGGTGGCGGCTCCAACTCTCCGGCAAGCTCTGACCGCCAGACAGGAAGTGTGAACTCCACCAACTCGGTATCTTCCAAGAATGAGAGAATAGGACTTGCACCCCAAATTCCACCCCTCAGATTCATGCCTCCATTGCATCAACTTGGTGACTTTGGAGATGGAGACATTGGCCTAAACTATGGCCTCAGTTATGCCCCAATGGGAGGGGTAGAGGACTTAAGTTATCAAATTGGAGCAAGTGCTTTTGGTGGTGGTGGTGGTGCCACTTCAATCTTCTCTGCACCTAGTTTGGAACAATGGAGAATGCCACAACAGTTTCCCCTCTTAGCTTCCATGGAAGGTTCATCACCAGCTTCTAATTTATACCCTTTTGAAGGAAGTGCAGAGGTGAGTGGATATACGAGGCCAAAGGTTTCAACTTCTGGGATCATGACGCAGCTAGCTTCAGTGAAAATGGAAGAAAGTAGGGAACCTAACTCGTCAACACTTTTCTTGGGAAACTATAATCCAGTGAATGAACAATATTGGACCAGTGCTACTTCTGCATCTTGGACAGATATTTCTGGGTTTAGCTCCTCTTTCACTGCAAGCAACCATCTATAGAGCCTGTGAAAAAAGCTTCTGGTTTTGGTTCATGTGCATGGCTTCACTTTCTTTTATCTTATTGGAGACAAGTTTTAATCGAACTCCATTATTTTCTCAGTCCTAATACGACGAGATTTGAGCCTTGGAGGATAGCTAGAGTACTTTTCTCTTAAGATAAAGCTAGGGATGCTGGCTCCTGTTCTTTTAATCGTAATATGTTTTCCTTGTATTTTCTTTGTTTTACATAATGTTTTATGTTTCATTGTATGACAACGTTGAATGTCGTTTTCTTTCCTTGAAGTTGAATTGCGGTATGAAGTTTGAATCTATGGACCTCATCTTAACTATTCAAACATATAGTGAGCCAACTAGGTTGTGAACGTTGAATATATTAAGATTTGGATTTCGAAATTTATGGATATTATCAGTATAGCCTTCTCAGTAGTAGTAACCAATGCTGTATGCTTCAAATGAAAACGTTTTTACGTGATAAGTTGTTGGATTTCAGTATCTTTCTTTCCATCATGTTTTGGCGTGCGTCAGTTTATCAATGAATCCTACTATGAAAAGCTTACATTCGAGTGTGTTAGATAAACTTTTCTTTAATCAAGTAGTTGAGAGTTAAATTTAATTCTTAAAAATATAGAAAACCAAATTGAAGAGGATGTATATCTGATAAACAGTGATTTATTATTCCATTTTCGAATTTGAGTTGGTATTAGTGACAAAAGGACTCATGCTTACTACTTTAAAATATTCAAGTAGTTAAGATTTAAATCTAATTCTTAATAAAAGTACATAAAACTCAAATTAAAAAGATATCTGCATTTTGGGTATTCGTTAAATATTTGAGGAAAATTACAGTTGTGATAGAGATTTATAGTTTGAGAACATTTAAATCAAAGACCAGAAAGAAAGAAAGAGATGTAAATGAATGTTCAAAAAATTCATTGGAAGAGAATCATGTTTCTTAAAAAAAATTGCCTTCTCAACTAATTTGCAAAACCATTTTTCTCGTTACTTAAAAAAACTTATTATTTTTTCTATTAAACAAATATTATATAAAAGTAGGAGGGTGAAATGTACTTATAGTCAGTGGCGGAACTTCATACAATATGTTGGGGGTGCCAAAATTTTGTTTAAATTATTTTTTGGTTTATTTTTTTGTCTAAAAATATCATATTGGTCCTTTAGTGTTTTTTAGTTTCAATTTGGTCTGGATTTTATACAAGTTAATGCAATTTTATCTTTTTCGTTAATTTTTTTCAAGCGGAACAATAATTTTTCATCAAAGTTGATACTACAATTATGCCAATTACACAAACAAAGCAAATCATTCACAACTTCAATTTTGATGAAAAATTATTGATTTGATTTAATAAATTTAACGAAAAAAGAACAAAATTACATAATTTTTTAAAATTCGAACCAAATTGAGATTAAAAAAACTAGATGACCAACTTAATATTTTTGAACGAAAATAGGAATCAAAAAAGTAATCCTAAAATTTTTATATAAACTAGTC
>Ga0214545_1004975_pt1 | contig 24452 bp, 16 predicted proteins | sample CNSS4metaG_FD_160064 | JGI IMG/M metagenome (GOLD analysis project Ga0214545, IMG submission 160064) | Root nodule microbial communities from cowpea collected in UCLA plant growth center, Los Angeles, California, USA - CNSS4 | ecosystem: Host-associated > Plants > Roots > Nodule | place: USA...
ATGCATCTGTTTTCTGTTTTCAGTTTCTGTTGGCTGTATTTCCTTCCAGTATTAATCAAATGATATGCAATGCTTGTTATCTTTATGCATTTGTTCTGTTTGATGAATCCAAAGGGGGAGAAAAATTTGAAAATGGATAATTGATCACATTAAACTAAGCATTAAAAATTGGAATCAATAATCAAATATGTATTTGAACCCATATTATTGATAAGGGGAGCTTGATCACAGTTGTATACTTGCTAGCTTGTGTGTATTGCTGCTGTAAAATGTGTTTCAGGTTCACAAGCTTCAAGCTAAGGTGTTACTTCATCAATTGGTTTCCAACAAATGGAAGAAGCATTTTGCAATGGAAGATAGAAGAAGATAGATGGAATAGAGGTTGGCTTCATCAAATCAGGGGGAGATTGTTGACATGAGAAGCCAAGGTGGTTTGCTTCTTGAAGATTTGATGAAGATTGAATGAAGCTCTTTTGAACTATCTTGAAGCCATAAACATTGGAATGAAGCCTACATTGATGAAGGAAAGGAGATTTGATGATATCCATGGTGATCAAGGCTGAAACATGTGCTCTCCATGTAGTTACATCATTAAGAAAGTGTACTTGTAGTTTGTAATTCATGTTGTAGACCTTAAAGCATTAATTAGATGTAGTTTGGTCTTTGTTGTGTTTTTAATCTGTTGAATGGTTTTTCAACAGGTTAAAATGTCTCTTTTAATCTGTTGAATGGCTTTTTAACAGGTTAAAAGGTTGGCTGCAGTAGTCTTAAACTGCAACAAATTCAATCAGTTGATTTAGTTTTTAATCGACTGATTTCACTTAAGTCAAGTGAAATCAACCGATTGATTTGAAAATCAACCTGTTGAATTTCGTAACAGTTTGACTATAAAAGCTGTGATTTTCGAAAGAGAGGTCTGTTGATCATTTTAGAGCACGATTTGGTTCTGGAAACTTGTGGAAACTCTCTCCTTCGTGATCATAGGTGTTGCAGCTGTTGAAGATTGATCTTGGATCAATTCTTGAAGCTTTTGGCTTGGTTTGAAGCTTGGAGAAAGTGGTTTGTGGTAGGCAAGGTTGTGCTACCACTGAGGTTTGATCTTTCTCAAGCTTTGTGTGTGTGCCTGGTGGTTTTCCAGGTCTGCAAGAGGGTTCTTGTTGTGCTGGTGTGATTCTTATGTGATTCAAGAGTCTTTTGTGGTGTTTTTGCATATTTTTGAAGTGTAAGGGTGGATTCTTTGTAAAAATTTTGAAATAGTGCAAAGTCAAGCTCAGGTTGCCTTGACAAACTGGATGTAGCTCAGGTTTGAGTGAACCAGTATAAAAATTCGTGATGGCCTCTCTTTTCTAACCTTTCTCTCTTGCATTTTCATTTTAAAGTTTCAAGAACTTGTGCTTTAATCATCTTTTTCATGTTCTTGCATGTTTTCATAGCATCTGAAGCATTGAGCATGTTTGTATAATCATTTGGAACTGATCTTGATCATTCTTGAACATTGTTTCTGGTTTAAAATTCAAATTCACATTTCTGCATTTTTTCCAGTATTTCAGTCGACTATTTTTCAGTTTCAATTGATTGATTATACCAGAATGGAATCTGTTTAGTAAAATCAATCTGTTAACTCTGGTTTTGATCGATTGAAAGTGTATAGTTCAGTACTGTTTGCATCCTGACTTGGTGATCTATTTGATTCAATTAAAGGAGGTTTTTAGCTTGCAAAAATAGCCTAAAGTTTTAACTAGCCAATCAAATTAACAATTCGACCCCCAATCCCAACACGACCCCCTTTCGCTTTGATGTTTCCCAATCAATCACCTGAATTCATACAAACATCATGATAATCATCGATTTCATAAGTTTATACATCCAAATCATGCACAAGAACCTTGCTCAATATCCAACCATCACAGAATCCATACAGAATCGTTAACAAGAACACAAGGGTTCGCGTCGCTTGGCGAAGTCACCCTTACCGCCAGGCGGTTCATCTCAAAACCCAAAAATGGGTGTCACTCTCATGCATCGCCTGGTGGGCCTTCAACCAGTGGAAAATTAACACAGAAATAGGCACCCAATCATATATCATACAATGTAAAATCATACAATTTCATATAGACAAATAAAGTAGCTCCCCTAACCTGGATTCCTTTGCTTAGTTTTGGAATGTTTTTCAAGCTCTTGTGCACCACAACACAGTCCAGCCCTTGTCTCCTTCCAAGCTTGCTTCTAATCCTTGCTATCCTCTAAAAAAACTAATTGTTGGTCCATTAGTGGTTGCTTTCCAGCCCCTCTGGCTGCATAAAATTTTGGCAAAGAAAGTTTAGTTTGGGTTTGAACCCATACCATGGCAATTGTTAAATCAATGCATAACCATTCAACCAATTCATGTTTCATGATAATTTATATAATTCTATGATTATATTATCACTCATCATGATCCAGTACATATTTAAAATAATAATAAATTAAATAGCATATAAATGGCATATATAGGACTTGAACCCAAGTCCTCTCACATAATTAAATACTCTCAACCATTTGAGCTAGTACTTTTCCACATCACACATGTTAGAATTAAATTCCATAAAAGCTCCATTACCCGTATTTATTAAATAATTATTTATTTAATTATTTAAATTTCACGGGTCTTACAATCAACATGCATGTAGATTAAAACATCCCACTAATTAGCTACAATATAAAAGGAAAACGACACAAATGAAAATAAATCACAACAAGAATCAAAAGAACAAACAAAATTTATTCATTCTAACTTCAGAATCCATAATGAAATTACAGTGAAACCAACACTTGAGGTTTAGCCCTCCATGGAATACAAAATAAAATAAAAATAGAATAAGAGAATGTGGAGAGAGATGGAGGATGAAATTAGCCCCCCCCTAAAGGGTTCCTAAACTCCAAAGTGTCGAGCCTCCCTTTGTACTTTCCCTTGGTTTCTTTATATATGCCTTGATTGGACTTGAATCTTATATTTTCTGTTGTTGAAATCTTTTATCTCTTGATATAATATCTCTGAAATAATTAACAGATTTTATGAGTTTTTAAAATATTTGGAAAATTTCCTTTGTTGATAATTTGAGATATATCAAAGATAATTAATCAAAAATCTTTAATTAATTATTCGACAACTTAATTTCTGTCCAATTTCCAATTATGACCCTCTTGTAATCTTCTCCAATTATCTCCTAAATAATCTAATATCTTCAAGATATATTTGTTTGTTGTGGAGATCTAAAAAGATTCAAGAAGATCTTGCCATATTTAAAAAGATTTGGTAGTTATTATCTTTTGATATTTTATGATATAATTGTTAGGTTTATAAAGGATGGGTATCTCTAGGGAGATACAACATCAATGAGACATGCCCAACCACATTGACACCACTCTCAACTCAAAACCTTAAGGCAATGGGTTTGTGGGTCTTTATCCTATATAGTGCTCTACTTTCTCATTTCTAGCCAATGTGGAACTTAGACTCGCACTTGGATTCCTAAGAATCTCCCCCTCAAGGGTGAGTCCCTTCAACCACATTGGTACACTCTCCCTCTAGTGAAAGCATTCCCAACCATGAGTACTCCTTTTCTTCCCTTTTCTGTATCGTCGTTCTTCTTAACGGGACACGCTTACCTAGAACCCTTGCCAAGAAGACTTTCGATACTAGGACCATATTGCACTCGTTTGAGTCGGTTTTAACCATCGGCTCTGATACCACTTGTTAGGTTTATAAACGAGGGGTATCTTTGGGGAGATACAACATCAATGAGACCTGAGCCCAACAACATAAAGCATTGACACCACTCTCAACTCAAAACCTTAAGGCAATGGGTTTATGGGTCTTTATCTTTATATAGTGCTCTACTTTCTCATTTCTAGCCAATGTGTGACTTAGACTCACACTTGGATTCCTAACAATAATTAAATAAGATAATTATTTAAAAATATCAAATAAAATATCTAAAGATATATTTTCCCAAATTATCTTTTATCATAAATATTTATGAATTATCAAAGCCCTTCTTTTAGAAAAAGATAGAGAAAACTATAGGGCCCAATTTTTCTTGCTCGTTCCCTCTTTTTGCTTGGCTTGGATTTTTGTGAATTTGATAATTTCCTATTCTTGGATTTATCTTTAAGGTGTCACGAAGCTTTAATCAATTTATTTTTACACCTCCATGAGCTCAACTTAGTTGTAGGTGCACTAACACACATCAAAATATCCAAAAAGAACATTTATCCAATAAACATAATTATAAGAAATCCTAATTAAATCAATCTTTTAAGAACAAAATTCAATAAAAACATTTGTAAAGTTTCGGAACCAAAGTGAATCAAAGTAAATACAATGACAAATTCCGATTTCATATTAAAGTTCAAGAATTAAAAACATATTTAACCCAATAAAATATTGTCTAATGAGAAAAGTCACTTTAAAAAAATATATTCACTAGACATCCACGTGGTAATGTTTTATTTCATAGCTTCTTTTGTTTCAAAAGTTTAATGCATACTTTTAAAATTTAAATGTTTTGTTAAACCAACCCACTATAAACATTTTTGTGGTCATGTCCACACTAAACTACAAAGTAATTAATCAGATTTAAAATAAATATATAAAAACTTTATAATCTATTTCTTTCAACTTCTCTATTTGGGAGACAAACCTAAGACAAAATTTAAAAATATAACTTTTTTTGTGTGTTTTTTTAATGCGAATCGATGGTAATTAAAAGCTATATCTTCACGATCTAATTAAATATACAAGTAATGAAAACGTAATAAAATGGATAAAACTCAATTTCTCAGTATTATTCATTATTGAATAATACTTTGCTTATTTGAATTTATATAGAGAATGCGTTGCTTATTTGGAACAACAACATATATCTACAATGCATAATCCTTGTATAACCTATATTTTGACGGTGGCAACACAATCAATAAAATAAGTTCATGTTCCTACATAAATAGGGTTTGGTGCTAACACTTGCATTAATATCGGTACATGGAATTAAGAAAGGTAAATGTATATTAATATCAAACTATTGGACAAAGAAATTCTAAATTTTGAAATTAGATGACGAAAATTGAAGAATGAACATAATCACAATGATAAGTTTAAGAAAAATAAATGAGAGAAATGAACGAATATTTTTGAATATGTAAACTTTGAATTTTGTGTATGCTATCAGGTGTAAACTTTGTATAATTTATCTCTATTTATAATATGTATTTATGTTTAAAAGAATTTGTCTCTATTAATAAGAATTTTGTTCATAATTTATTATTTATTTATTAGGTATAATGTAATATTTATTTGGAAAAATAGTATAAATGGCTATACAAAGTTTCTTCATTAATATTTATTAAATATAATATAAAAAATTGTTTCTTATAATTTATTAATAGAAGTAAAGGTGTGTAGAATATTTTAAAAAATACCAAAAATGTATACTATAAATAATTACAAAATTAATATTAACAATTGTGTTATTCATAAGTTATTAATAGACATAAACGTATTACATAACATTTGAAAACAAATACCAAATTCGTGTGGTTAATCTTCTCCTAATGGCCAGGTCTATAATTTTTTATAGTAAAGGGATAAATAGAAAGACTTATATTATGGGAATGTTACAATAAAGAATGAAATATCTTTTTTAGTGGCCCAACACACGTGACCATTAGAAATGTAATTTGTAATTTCTTTTGTTCGTCAACATATATGTTCTATGTTTAATGATATTCAATTTAATGTTATTCTCTTTATTATTTAATGTAACTCTAATGTAATTAAATTAGTAAATATATAATGACTAATTTTTTTAATAATCGTTACAACTTTTTATTTTTGGTTCATTATTTTTTTAATGAAATTTACAATTTAAATTCAAAACTTGAATATATTATTATATATTTGAATGATATAATTATAACTTAATGTTAATTTCTTTATTACTTAATTTAACTCAAATGTGATTACATTACTAAAAATATGAAGATTAAGTTTTTGGATTTTTTTTAAATTTGCTATTTTTAATTTCTTATATTTTTAAGAAATTTATAATTTAAATTCAAAACATGAATAATTAAATACTTATTTACGAAATTAGGGTAAATCACACTATATTTTTAAATTTGAATTTGTTGTGTTAGTATTATTAATTTAGTTTACTTTTAAGATATAACTTTGAGTTTAATTTTCTTGTTGGAAATTTTAAGTATTTACTAATTAAGTAATCAAATAAAACGTGTTAATTTAAGAAAAATAAATATAAATAAATTAGGGGAATATATGTTTTAAGATCCTTAATTTTGACACCAAATTAGAATTCATCTTTGTTCGAGATATCGATACATTTTGGTCCTAAACCTTAAAAATGAATCAAAATAGTTCTTATTACCATATTATGTTGAAGTTTTTTTAATTGTCAAACATGTTTTATGACAACATTTGAAGTCTTTACACCATTTGACATGTTTTCGCTTCAATATCAAATGAAAAACGAGTTTGATACGACAAAACAAATTTAATGTAATTGGGTCAAAGGAACTATATCTATTTACTTTTAAAGTTTCGAAACCAAAGTGAATCAAAGTAAATACAGTGACAAATTCTAGTTTCAAGTTAAAGTTTAAAGATTAAAAACATATCTAACCCGATAAAATATTGTCTAGTGAGAAAAGTCACTTGACAAAATTATATTGACAAGATATCGACGGTGGTAATATTTTATTTCATAGATTTTGTTTCAGAAGTTTAATCGATACTTTTAAAATTTAAATTTTTGTTAATCCAACACACTATAAACATTTTTGTCATCATGCCCACACTAAACTAAAAAATAATTAATCAGATTTTAACCAAATATATAAAAATTGTATAATCTTTTTCTTTCAACTTCTCTATTTGAGAGATAAACCTAGACAAAATTTAAAAATAAAATTTGGTTATTGTTTTTATGTTTTTTGAAATGTGCATCAACAGTAATTAAAATTATATTTTCATGATCTAATTGAATAAATAATTAAAGAAAACATAGTAAAATGGATAAAACTCAATTTATCACAACTAATTTTTATTGAATAATACTTTGCTTATTAGCATTTATATAGAGAATGCATTGTTTATTTGGAACAACAACATATATCTGCAATGCATAATCCTGTTGTATAACCTATATTTTGGCAATGGCTAGCACAATCGGGAAATTGAGTGCATGCTCCTACACAAGTGGGTTTGTTGGTAGCACCTGCATTATTATCAATACATAGAATTAAGAAAAGTAAATGTATATCAAATTCAAACTATTGGACAAATAAATTGTAAATTTTGAAAGTACCTAACGAAAATTGAACAATGAACATTGCCGCAATGATAAGTTCTAAAAAAATCAGTGAGAGAAGTGAGCGAGTCATTCTTGAATATGTAAAATTTAAATCTTGTGTGTAGTGTCAGGTGTAAACTTTGAATAATCAATCTCTATTTATAATATAAATATGTTTAGAAGAATTTGTCTCTATTAATAGGAATTTTGTCCATAATTTATGATTTATTTATTTGGTATAATGTAATATTTATTTGCAAATATAGTATAAATAGCTATACATAGTTTTTTCATTAAAATTTATTAAATATAATATAAAAAATTGTTTCTTATAATTTATTAATAGAAGTAAAGGTGTGTATAATATTTTAAAAAATACCAAAAATGTATACTATAAATAATTGGAATATTAATATTAACAATTTTTTTGTTAATAATTTATTAATTTATTAATAATTGGATATAGCTAGTTTTAAAAGTATTTGACATAATATTTCAAAACAAATATCAAATTATTGTTGTTAATCTTCTCCTAATGGTCAAGTGATAAGGGTATATTTTTGTCCTTTTTTAATATTTAATTATGGATTTTGAATTGAATTTTGTTCTTTAAACATTTATTTAATTAAGATTTCTTATAATTGGATTTATTGGCACGAGATACAAAAACATGTTAAAAGTTTTTTAGTTGTATAAATGTTCTTTAAATATTTTGTGGTGTGTTAGTGTAGCTAATTTGAGTTCATGAAGATGTGGTGGAAATAAATTGATTATAAATTCAAGAATAGAAAATTATCAAAATCACAAAAATCCAAGCCAAATATTGCAGGAAAAAGGCAAGAAAAGATTGAAAAAGTGAAGGTTTGGCTAAACCAAGATTGAAAAAGGTGGAGATGTGGTGGAAATAAATTGATTATAAATTCATGAATAGAAAATTATCAAAATCACAAAAATTCAAGCCAAATATTACATGAGAAAGCCAAGAGGGAACATACAACAAAAATTGGACCTTGTGATTTTCTATATCTTTTTCCAGAAAAAGGACTTTGATAATTCATAAATATTTATGATAAAATATCATTTGGGAAAAATATATCTTTAGAAATTTTATTTAATATTTTAAAATAATTATCTTTTTTAATTATATCATAAAGTATAAAAAGATAATAACTACCAAATCTTTTTAAATATGGCAAGATCTTCTTAAATCTTTGTAGATCTCCACACTAAACAAGTATATCTTGAAGATCTTAGATTATTTAGAAGATAAAAGGAGGCGGTTACAAATGACTGATTTGGAAAATTAAAGCAAATATTAGTTGGTAATAATTTCTCAGATATCTTTAAATAATTAATTTATTTAATTATATTAGAAATTTTTAATCAACTATATTTGTCAAATAGTTTTAAAACTAGCTATATCTCTTTAAAAGAAATTAGATATTCATAACAACTATAAAGATATTTGAGAGATTTTAGCAACAAAAAAGTCCACTCTAAGTCTTATATAAAGATACCAAGGGGAAGCAGAAAAGACATGCTCAAAATTTCGAAGTTTAGAAACTCTTTAGGGGCCTAATTTCGTTCTCTTTCTACATTCTTCTCTTCTTTTATTTGATTTTTTATTTCATGGGGGCTATGCTTCTGAGGTTAGAATGCAATAATTGGTTTGTTATTTAAGTAAAAGTAATGATTTTTGCATTGTACGATCGCATCTGAACTTGAATCTTCCAAAGGCACAATGAAAATAAATCAGAGAAGAACGCGAAATAAGACAAAGAAGGAGGACGCCACAATCTAGCATATTGATAAGTCAAGTGAAGATTTGCCCCAAAAATGTAATCTTTGATAAGAACTAGATGCCTAAGCCAAGAACAAAGAGAATCCTCTCTTTAATGAAATTAAATTCAATATATGACTAAAAGTGTCCACATTAGTTTTTGGTACCTCTAAATATAGGCACATAAGTTTAAGAAAAACTGAAAAACCCTACAAGAAGGCCCGAGCCAAAAAAATAAAAACATAAACTAATTTATAAAAGAAAGCCCAAAGCTCAAAAACATAGAAACATAAATAATTTTTAAAAGAAAATACAAAGTCCAAAAACATAAACTATTTTTTCTGAAAACTATCCTTCAAATGTGCTCTAAGTCATGATCTTCATATCCTTTGAATTTCCAATTGCTTGTAGCATGAGAAGCCTTGAATAGATTTGATCTTCCAATCTCTTTGCTCCTTGCCTTTGTTAAGGTCTTTAAATTGTAAAGGTTATTCTTGTTGAAGATCTCCTTTTTATAATAAGGAGTGACAAATGTTTCCTTCATAGCTACCTTTAATGGCTCCTATGTAGATATTGGCAATCGTCTTCTTTTAGCTATATCCACAATAATTTGATTCCACCAATTCATAGGATAGCCTTCAAACTCCAAGGAAGCCATAGAACTTTATCATCATCTTCATAATCGTAAGAGCTGAAGATTTGGTAAAGCTTCATTTCCCATGCCAGGTAGGCTTCCGGGTCATTAACTCCATTAAATTTAGGAATTATAATCTTCCTCCACATGTTATTTCTTATAGGTGTGTGGTTCCCAAACTCCTCTTGTCTTTGGTCTCGTCTTGGTCTAAAATCATGCTCATCTTCATCATTTTCCCTCTGAGGCATGTGGTTCCGAAATGCCTCTCGCCTTTGGCCTCTCCTTGGTCTAAAAAATGCTCATCTTCATCATTATCCCTCCAAGGCATGTGGTTCCCAAATGCCTCTCGTCTATGGCCTCTCATTAGTCTAAAAACATGCTCTTCTTCATCATTATGAGAATAATGGTCTTAATCATCATGTCTCCTTCTTTTTCTCTCTACCCGCTCTAATCGCACACTCATATCTTCATTAGACTTTTGGAGCTTGTCGAACTGTTGTTGATTATGTTGTTGCATTTGATTCATTTATAATGTGAGCTTATCAAATGCAATCATAATTGTCACAGTCACCATGATCACTATTCTAGGAAGAAGCCATGTCTTGCAAGAAAATGTTAGTAATAATATTTTTTTTTTGTGGACCTCACCACTCTTCTAAGTGTTTCACTCAATTTTCCACTTGTGTATCACACTTATAGGTTTTTTCTTGAATGTACTCTCTTGCCTTTTACCACTCTAATTCCCTAGGGCTTGGCAAAGAACTCCAGTACCTTAAGGAAAGAGTGAACAAACAATGTGAAAAGTGTTGCGAGATTTAAATCTTGACTTAAGAGGTTAAAGAAAATACAAAACCTAGACAAAGCTTCAAGGAATTTTAAAAACACAAAAAAGGAAATTAAAATTAGAAAATAATAGGACTACCAAAGAGAGTTAAAGGAGACAACACGGAAACTCTAAGAGAAAGATTGATTGCAAGAAAATATCAATAAACCACAAATAAAATTGCAATAAAAAGTTGTGTTGAACTCCACCTCCCCCCCCCCCCAATTTTTTTTGGATCCTTACTTGTTATATATTTGTTCCCTTTTGATTTTGATCCACAATTTTTCTTTTTTTGTAGTTCAACACACAAACAAACTGAACAATTTATCCTTCAAACCCGCAAACTCGTGTAAATCAATGTAAGTGCACTTGCAAATTTCCAAACACAAAAAAAAAAATTCCACGAATCAAATGTAGAAATATACAGTTTAAACGGAGAATAGGAAAAAAACACAACAAATTAAAAACTCAACGAAATTGAATGAAACCTCAGGGGTTTTACTCCTTAAAAAAATTATAAGAATGATGAAACAAACAAAATTTAAGAAAAAAACATAGAACAAACAAACATTGAAAAATTTAGTTTTTTTTCATATGACAAAAAAATAACATAAAAGAAGAAATTCAAACCAGAACCTTGCTTTAGATACCAGATGATACGATCCTAGCCCGGAAAGAGTACGATCATTTCTGAATTTGAATCTTCCAAAGGCACAGTGAAAATAAATAAGAGAAGAACACAGAATAAGATAGAGAAGGAGGATGCCACAATCTATCATATTGATAAGTTAAGTGAAGATTCGCCACAAAGATGTAATCTTTGATAAAAACCAGAGGCCTAAGCCAAGAACAAAGAGAATCGTCTCTTTAATGAAATCAAATTCAATATATGTTTTTGGTACCTCTATATATAGGCACATAAGTTTAAGAAAACCTGAGAACCCTACAAGAAGGCCCGAGCCCGAAAACATAAAAACATAAACTAATTTATAAAAGAAAGCCCAAAGCCCAAAAACATAGAAACATAACTAATTTTTAAAAGAAAACACAAAGTCCAAGAAACATAAACTAATTTTTCTTAAAACTATCCTTCAAATGTGCTCTAAGCCATGATCTTCATATCCTTTGAATTTCTAATTGTTTGTAGCATTAGGAGCCTTAAATAGATTTTATCTTCCAATCTCTTGTTCATTTCCTTTGTCATAGGTCCTTTAAATTGTAAAGGTTCATCTTGAAGTTCTTCTTGTGTGAATCTAGGGATAGTCCTCTACCATAAAAGTAATGATTTTTACATTGTAGCAAGTTAGGACGATTTTAAATCTACATAACATATCAATCATATGAGTTCAAGGATTTTTTTTTATATTTTAATTGAAAATCTTCTTTGATTAAATTTAGAAATTTTCATGTGATTGAATGAGTTTTTGCCAATGATTGACAATGTACTTTGATTAAAGGTGAAAACTTTAACCAGAATTAATCAAGGGTGTTGTTAATTAGCATGTATTGTGGTTAAATTTACTATGGCTAATCTACAAAATTATAATCTATAAAATTATTACTTTTAATTGATAATATAATTTGGTAAATAGTGAGAACACAAAAAAAAATAATACTTGCAAATTTACATTGATTAATTTTCAAATCTACCACAATAATTAATTATAAGAACTAATTTGTCAATAATCAATTCGTATTCGTTGGGAGACGACTAGGGTTAAGTTTACCCTTTCTATTTTCTTGGCTACTACTTTAGCAATACTGAAGTTGATATAGTTTATTAATATTAATTTGATCGCGTCAACGACATTGTTATCATCAAGTCTATTATTTTTTTGGTAAAAAAGATAAATAAAAAGACTTATTACTAGTGGCAAACATTAGTGTTGCTGTAGGCGGGCCATGGCCCCCTAGATTTTTAATTTTTAAAAACATTATATGTAATATATATTATATAGATAAAAATTAAATTGGGTAAATTTGTATTTTTTTTTTATTTTAAAGAAAATTGTTCATTAAAAATTAGCTACTAAGGTTTTGTCTACCAAATGAATTAGTTTTAAAATTAGTCTCAAATTAATTAATGACCAATTTAGTTACCAATTATAATTTTTATTCATGATAGTGACTATTTTAGTAACCAATAATTTTTAATTTTGTAAATTGGTATTTAAATTGATTATAGCGACTAAGGATTGTTTATTTCTACAATTGGTTTCTAATTAATGATTCTCTTCGAGTGATAAAATTAAATATAATAAAGAATAAAAACATTTATTGAGATACTTTTTATTTTTATTATCTTTTGAGTTTCTCACATATTCTCACTCTCACATGTTTTCTTTTGTTAAGAAAGAAAAATAAGAATTTAGACACAAATTCATCCTTTCTATTCTTATTTCTCATATGTTCTAGCCTATTATCAAAGATATAAGGGATAACTCTCCTTGTCTCACTTCATAGTGAAATATTAGTTTAATAAATAATATTTTTTTCATCTTATGAGTTTTTGTAGATTTGCTTTTGTATGAATATAAAAGGAAAGAAGGAAAAATTATGTCCTATATGTTTTTTATAATTTTTTAATTGTGACTTGATTATCATAAATTGTTCTTCTAATAATTATATCTCTCAATTTTTTATTAGATTTTGATAAAAAAATTATTTTTAAACTTAAAAGAAAAAATGTCATAGAATCTCTCTTGTTTTCATCTTCACTCTATATTTCCTTTTTATCTTTCTTAAAAATTTACCTATGCGACACTAAAGATTCAATTGTTGAATTAAAGAGTTTATTTTTTAATATTCAAATAATTACATGTGTAGATGAAGGTTTTCATATTAATTACCTCTTTAAAATATATATATATATATATATATATATATATATATATATATATATATATATATATATAAGTTTTGACTATATTATTTTGGCCTCTCCAAAAGTTATGGTCAAGATCCGTCAATGATTGTTAGAATAAAGGATAAAATGTTATGTGTATAATGATATTCAAATATATCATTATATGTTTCAATGAATTAATTACAATTTAATATTATTTTCTTTATTATTTAATGTAATTCTAATGTAATTAAATTAGGAAGTATATACTGACTAATTTTTTTAATAATTGTTACAACTTGTTAATGTTATTTTTAATTCATTATTTTGTATGAAATTTACAATTTAAATACAAAACTGTTATGAATTAATAGTCGTCCATTGATTTATACAGTTACTCATATGATTGATATGATTATACTCATATGATTCATTACTCTCTATGTAAATATTTTGTATTAACTAATTTGATTTGTATCCTTTATGGGTTACCATGTTGTACCTATAAATAGGGTTCTTCCTATCACTAATATGACACACAGAAAAGTTGTTTCCCCTATTATCTCATTGTCTATTCTTCCTTATATTCTATATTCTTCTTTATGTTATTAGCTTTATTTTATAACACGTTATCAGCACGATGCTCCAACCACTGAGGACTAGTGGAAGCTTTTTCTCTCTACGGCAGTGTTCTACATGTCTCAATCTAGGCTCTTTCTAATCCTTTCTCCATTCAAAATTTTACTTTATATTCTTCCTCTTGTGATAAGAATTGTTTGACTTTATCAATTTTCTTTTCCATCTTATTATTATTATTATGGTGATTATTATTATTATTATTATTATTATTATTATTATTATTATTATTTTATGTGCTAGTTTTAAACATGTAAAACGTTGCAAATTTGGAATTATGACCCTTGATATTACAAGAAAGAATTACTTATATTGGATATTAAATGTTGAAATACATTTAGATGCAATGGGTCTTGGTGATACCATTAAAGAAAAAAATAAAGCATCTGAACAACTAATTTGTTCCAGTGAGAACAATATTGTGAACAAAGATTTCACATAACAGAGATTTCACGAATATTATGAATTCAAATCATGTCTTTGTATGGCTGAACAAAGGCAATCGATCGTTCAAAGAAATAATTTGAGATGAAGGATCTTTCAAGACGTATGGATTGAAATAAAATCAAGACGTATGTGGTATAATCGTCTTAGTCAGTACTTGTTAAAAGAAGGGTATAAAATGACCCTATTTGTCCTTGTATTTATATGAAAAGATCCAAGAATGAATTTACCATAATTTTTGTTTATGTAGATTGTAAGATCCGCAAAATTTAATTAATTAAATAAATAATTAATTAATAAAAGCAGGAATGTAGCTTATTTATGATATTAAATTCTAATGGGGGTGACGTGGAAAAGTACTAGCTCAAGTGGTTGAGAGTACTTTAATTGTGTGAGAGGACTTGGGTTTGAGTCCTATGTATGCCAATTGTGTGTGTTTTTGTTATTATTGTTTTAATGATATGTTGGGCCACATTTTGTATGAGATAATGCTTGAATTGTGTGTGTTAGCAAGAAACATAAGTTGGCCTGGTGGTTTAGCTTTGACTTGGCATTGGGAAGGTCATGGGTTCGAACCTTGGTGAGTCAAATTTAACTTTTTTTGCTTAAACTTTGTTTGTAGGCTCAATTGAGATCAAAGGAACCTCCCGAATATGCCATGAATTTCATGTATCCCATGTGGTGAGTCTGGATACTGTTTTATTAGATGTTTGGTCTAAATGCATGAATAAAATGGGGACAAGGTGGGTTTTTGGAGGCTTATTTTTCGTGTCTGATTATGAGCATATGCCTGATGAGATTGTTCTGAACGAATGGTGTACATTGGAGTGAAATTAGGGGTACAATTGTTATTGTTGTGTGCGTAAACCAGTGCCAAAGTCTGCACTACTCGCTCAGGCGAGAATTGCAGAGACTCAGTTTCGAGTTCTGCTCGTGCATCTCGCCTAGGCAGTGTGATTTGGTCTTGGGCGACAAGTCATCTCGCTTAAGCGAGTATGCCTCGCCCAAGCGAGAATTCGTGTGCAATTGTGTGGATTGAATGAACAACTCGCGCAGGCGAGGTTGATTGTTGTTTTGAGCGGGAGTACGTCTCGTCCAAGCGAGACCCTCTCGCCTAAGCGAGATCTCGAGGGAAGGTTTGGGGTTTTGTTGAACTAGTCGCCGAGACGAGGCATTTTAATCCTGGGCGAGCGAGGGTCTCGCCCAAGCGAGCATGAGCTCGCTTAAGCGAGATTACGTAGGCTGCAATGGTTCTAGAGGCTCGCTCAGGTTCGTGGGTCCTGCTTAAGAGAGGTGAGTTGGAGTGGTTAAATAAAGGCTCTTAGTTTAAGCAAGCAAGGGTGAAGATGTACGTTCAAGGAAGGTGTTTCTGCTGTGTTTATGAGATGAGATGGAACTTGTGAGAGGTGGTCTACATGACTTTTAAAATATCTCCTTGGTGGGCTTGCTGGTGTTCTATGGGTTGTGGCCCAGGACGTATCCTTGAGTTGTGGCTCGGGATAGGGGTTAAGCACGTGGCATTCTATGGGTTGTGGCTCAGAATGACTTTCCTTGTGTTGTGACTCGGGATAGCGGATAAACACGAGGGACCTTGAGTTGTGGCTCGGGTTGGCGAGTGTGCCGGTGTGAGTGTGCTGGTTGTGGCCAGTACGGATAGGTCCAGATGGATTGCCCTCCTCAGTGAGTCATTGACAAGTTTGGTAGTCATGGGATGTTGCGGACTATGTTCGTATTTGGGAACTCCACCTGGCGTTACAGTGTGTGATTCGTGGCATTGTTTCGGCACGTGCTCTATCGGTTGTGGTCGATAGGTGTGGCAGCAAGACGCCTTGAGATACTTAAAAGGAGACTTAAAACACTGCTAACATGGTTGTGGCCATGTGAAAGAACTGGAACGAGGTTCCCTGATATACTTTACTATACATGGTGGTGGCCGTGTGGAGGGAAGGTAACGAGTCTTCCACGAGGTGTATCGGTGTACATGGTAGTGGCCATGTGATGGGAATAGAGCAAACGTTATGGGAAATGTAAGGATATCATATATGGTTGTGGCCATGCAGTATAAAGGAAGAGTTGTGTTATTGATATATTATTTTATCTATTATACATGTATATGTGTGTTTGGTATATTTTTATGTGTTTAGTATAAAGTCTTAACCAAAGCTGTTTGATGTGAACAGTTATATATGGCGTGCTCAAGCTATGGCAAATAGGAGGAGGAGGAATAACGCTGGGGTTGATGAGATCGTGCAGGCGATACATCAGATGGTAGACGCGATGCAGCCCATTGCAGTGCAACCTAGAGCCGTGGTAGCACCCACACGTCAGGGTCGATGGAGGACTTTATGAGGCATAAGCCCTCAAAATTCATGGGCAAATCCACTTCAGACGAGGCCGATGCTTGGCTCCGAGAGTGTGAGAAAATTTGTCGAGTGATCGATTGCACAGATGCACAGAAGCTCACTTTTGTCTCTTTCCTGCTGGTAGCTGATGCAGAGTACTGATGGGCAGGCATGCAGCAGCTCATGTAGACCCGGGGCGAGGAGGTTACCTGGACTTCCTTCAGGGAGAGATTTCTGGAGAAATATTTTCCAAACAATGCCAGGCATGAGAGAGAGGCGGAATTCCTCACATTCCAGCAGGGGAACCTAACTGTGCAGGCATACACAGATAGATTTGATTACCTGGCCAGGTTCTACTCGCCCACAGTCACCGAGGAGTGGTTATGCAGAAAATATGAGGGCGGGCTGAAACATGAGCTACACCGTTTTATCGTACCTCTCCGGATCAGGGAGTTCCCAGTCTTGGTAGAGCAGGCCAAGGCTGTAGAGCAGTTAGAGATGGGGCCTAGCAGAGGGGCTCGACCTCCGAAGGCTACCTCTAATTCACGGCAGCAGAAGAAGCCGTATGACAGACCACAAAGTTCGACTAAGAAACTATAGTGCTACAACTATGGTGGTGAGCATTTTCTGAGGGATTGTCCAAAACCCTCAGGCAACTCTAGTGGTGGTGGTGGTAGCACTGGCAATTGCTACGTTTGTGATCAGACGGGCCATTTTGCACGACACTGCCCGAATAAGAAATCGGCTGGAGGTGCACCAGCGAAGAAACCAGTCGGGGATCGACCTAGAGCCCCTGGTCGTGTATTCGCCTTGACGACTACCGAAGCCGCCCAGTCAGGTAACTTAGTACAGACCACTTGTTTGTTATTTGATCACGAGGTTGTTGTGTTGTATGACTCAAGAGCTACCCATTCATTTGTATCTAATGAATGCGTGAGGAGCCTCGGTCTAGTAATGCGAGAGTTGGCGTGCGAGTTAATAGTTGTGACACCAACTTCTGGAGAGGTATCCACCACGTCTGTTTGTGTAGGATGCCCTATAGAGGTGGCAGGCCGCAGATTCAAGGTGAATCTCATCTGCTTACCAATGGAAGGGTTAGATGTGATTCTGGTATGGATTGGTTGGCTAGCAACCATGTGGTGATCAATTGCGGACAACGCAGGGTGGTGTTTCCAGATGCAGAAGGACTGGAATTGATATCATCCAACCAAGCAGAGAAGGAGATTGAAGCGGGAGCTACATGTTTTATGATAGTAGCTTAGACGGAGAAGAAGAGTACTGCAGAGAAGATTAGTTTGATTCTTGTGGTAGATGAATACGCGGATGTCTTCCCTGATGAAATCCCAGAATTGCCACCGAGCAGGGATGTGGATTTCACCATTGATCTCATCCCTGGGGCTGGCCCAGTATCTATGGCACCATATCGGATGGCACCAGCTGAGTTGGCAGAGTTGAAGAAGCAGATTAAGGATTTGCTTGAGACGAACTTTATCTGGCCGAGTGCATCACCATGGGGGACGCCTGTATTACTTGTGAAAAAGAAGGATGGCAGTTCCAGGTTGTGTGTTGACTACCAGCAGCTAAATAAGTTAACAATCAAGAATAAGTACCCGTTGCCGAGGATCGATGATCTGCTGGATCAGTTGAGGGGAGCAGTTGTGTTCTCTAAGATTAACTTGAGGTCTGGATATCATCAGATCTTAGTCAAACCAGAGGATGTGCAGAAGACAGCATTCAGGTCTCGCTACGACCACTATGAGTATGTGGTGATGTCGTTTGGGGTGACGAATGCACCTGCGATATTCATGGACTACATGAATAGGATATTTCGGCCGTATCTAGATAAGTTTGTCGTTTTATTTATCGACGACATACTGAAGTATTTTGAGAGTAAAGAAGAACATGCGGATCATCTGCGAGTGGTATTGGAGATACTCAGAGAGCATAAGCTTTATGGGAAGTTATCGAAGTGTGAGTTTTGGCTTGATGAGGTGCAGTTCTTGGGCCTAGCAGGTCATTACAGGCGTTTTGTGGAAGGGTTCTGCAAGATGGTGAGTCCATTGACTCAACTCACCAGGAAGGACCAGCCTTTCTCTTGGACAACCGAGTGTGAGGTCTGTTTTGAGGATATGAAGAGGAGATTAACCACCGCACCTATCTTAGCTATCCTAGATACAACCAAGATGTTTGAGGTGTACTGTGATGCTTCATACCAGGGTTTGGGGTGTGTGTTGATGCAGGAGAAATGACCTGTTGCTTATGCATCTCGCCAGTTGAAGGTACACGAGAAGAACTACCTTGCGCATGACTTGGAATTGGCTGCGGTAGTTTTTGCTCTCAAGACGTGGAGGCATTACTTGTATGGTTCACAGTTTCAAGTGTTCAGTGATCATAAAAGTTTGAAGTACCTATTTGATCAAAAAGAGCAAAATATGAGACAGAGGCGTTGGATGGAGTACTTAAAAGACTATGATTTTGAGCTTCTATACCATCCAGGTAAAGCCAATGTAGTTGCTGACGCCTTGAGTCGGAAGAGAGTTCATATGTCGACTATGATGATGAAGGAGTTGGAGCTCATAGAGAAACTGCGAGATATGAATTTGAATCTATACACAGGTGTTGATCATATACGGTGCAGCATGTTGCAAATTACTAATGAGTTCTTAAATGAGGTCAGGCAGGAACAGGGTAAAGATCAAGAATTACAGCAGATTGTGGGTGAGTTAGGCACCGAGAAGAGAAAAGACTTCAGGATGGGCATAAATGGTATCCTGAGATTCAGAGAGAGGGTGTGTGTACCTCGCAGTCGAGTTTTAAGGAAGATGCTCTTGGATGAAGGGCATAAGAGTCGTCTTAGCATACATCCAGGTATGACTAAGATGTATAAGGACTTGAAAGCGACCTTCTGGTGGACGGGTATGAAGACTGATGTGGCCGACTATGTCTCTTCTTGTTTAGTATGCTAGAAGGCAAAAATTGAGCACCAGAGGCCGGGTGGTACGTTGGAGCCTCTTGACATTCCCAGTGAAAATGGGACAGCATTTCCATGGATTTTGTCACGCACTTGCCGTGGTCTGTGAGAGGACATGACTCGATTTGGGTTATTGTAGACAGATTGACGAAGTGTGCTCACTTCCTACCAATCAATCAGAAGATGTCGTTGGATAAGCTAGCAGAGTTATATGTCAGGGAGATCGTTAGACTTCATGGTGTGCCAACGAGTATTGTGTTAGATAAGGATTCGAGGTTCACCTCCAGGTTTTGGCAGTCATTGCAGAATGCCTTAGGCACGCAACTGAGAATGAGCTCGGCATATCATCCTCAGACTGATGGGCAGTCTGAGAGAACCATACAGTCACTGGAAGATCTACTAAGGACTTGTTTGTTGGATCACCTGGGTACGTGGTGTGATATGTTGCCATTGGTGGAGTTTACGTACAATAATAGTTACCATTCCAGCAACGGGATGGCACCATACGAGGCATTGTATGGTAGGAGATGCAGGACTCCGCTGTGTTGGCAACAGGATGGAGAGTCTGTGGTTGTAACATCCCTAAGGAATATTACTAATTTTTAATAAATAAAATTACAATTAAAATAAATACCGCATTGATTATAACTATTTCCCAAAAACACGGGAAATTTAAAACTATAACTGGTACCATACATAGTCCGAATGTACAATATCGTGAAATAGAAATGTTATTAAAACTCATCATAAAAATATTTACATCAAAATAAAAACTATAAAGTTCCTTTCAAAATCCCAAGTAGCCCATGCTCTCCGTCTCTAAGCATCTCCTGGCTCACCTGTCACATCATCTGCTTTCGGATAACAAATTATTCGATAACGCCAAACACACACAAATAGGGTGAGTTATACACAATAACAATATAAACAGATATATGAAATAAATATGTTTTCCCCAACCCAAAAATACATAGTTAAAATCCTCATACTTTCCAAATCACCCAACCATGACTTCATAGTCCTTCATGAGTCATATGCATGAACTAGGTCTTGGGACTTTCCTTTGCTCCCACGAAACTAACTCATTCGTGATCCAACCCTATGAGCCTATCCCGCTCATAGTCCTGCCCTACAAACTCCTCGCCTGTGGTATAAACATCCATGTCTCATAACTTGGACCCTAGCACGCACGCAATCACCATACTATGGACTCCTCGCCCAATAGTAGTCGATGGGAACATCACAGTTCCTTTTTCATCGTGCGCCCGACACATGCAATCACCATACTAAGGACTCCTCGCCCATTAGTAGCCAAGGGGAACTCAACCAGTTTCATGCCCATCATGTGTCCAACCACCGAGCACATCCCAGACCCCTATTGGACTTAGTCCTTCAAGCCCAAACACCAACCACATGCAAATACATCCTATCCTTAGCATAAAACAGCCAAACACACTCACAAAGACATGTAAAACATAGCAACTTGCATCAACTCGCTTAAGCCAGGGACACTCGCCTTAGCTAAGCCTTTAGCCTCGCTTAGGCTAGCTCACCTCGCTTGAGCGAGCTTAAAACAGTGACCACAGCACGTTATCTCGCTTAGGCGAGATCCCCGCGCCTAGGCGAGATCCCCTCTCGCCCAAACATTCAAATCAGTCTCGCCTGAGCTACGAATCACCCAAAAACATCACACATGACCACGATATCTCGCTTAGGCGAGGTCATCTCGCCTGAGCGCGACCAGACTCGCTCAACACACTAAACTCCTCGCCTGAACGAGAAGTCGCGCTCAACATGAGCACACTTCCTTGCGATCTCGCTTAGGCGAGCCACTATCGCCTAAGCGAGAATGTCTATCGCTGAAACCAGAACCCATTCGCCTAGGCGAGAAGCGCGATGCAGAGTCCAAAACGAGGTTCTACAACTCTCACTTAGACAAGATAACCTCGCTTGGGCGAGACTTGCAGAGTTTCCCTCATTTTACGCACACAAACCATCCAACATCATACCAAAACCACACTCCAATTCATGCCAACAATGGAAAATCATACAGCAAACATGTGGACATAATACAGACCCGAAATAATCCCAATAATCCCAGTTAAAGCACAATTCACATTTTTCATTACCCAAAACCCTTAGTTTCTTGGCACTCAACACGCAAAGCATAAAAGCTTCTTCAACCCATAACCATTCTGCCCATTCAGTATTTTGATTATACATGCATAAATTCACCACAATCATATTCCAATCAAGATGGCAATAACACAAAACTACAGTTCACATCATGAAATTCACATACTCAAAATACAGCTCCCCTAACCTGAAAATTTGATTGAAATTGGGAAGAATAATGGTTTTCCTTGGTTTGCCAATGAAGTCCCACAGACTCCCTCTCAGTTCAGCCCCTCTACGCACCCAAACCTCACCTCCTAGACTCAATTTCGTACTCTCTCTATAATAGTTCACCATAGATGCCAAAACCCTTCCCTTTTCCTAAATTTTGGCTTTTATAGGTGCCTTTAAGAGGGTTTTTAAAAATAAAACGAGTTTGGGCTTTGTGGGTTTTAATTCCTCTTTAATGTTAATTATTCGGTAATTTTCCAACCCCTTTGGGTGCCCCATTCTGCTAGGCTTTTCTTTACCCCTTCACATTCATACCACAACTACTATTTAGAAAAAATAAAGCTTATTCTTTGCCCACCAAGGTTTGAACCAGTGACCTTCCACTCATAAGGTCAAAGCACAACCACTATGCCAATTCACTTTTGGTGATACACACAAATCAACATAAGTTTACAATACCAATCACATACTCATACATATCCTTAAAAATCAATAACAAAACAATAACATATAATTGGCATACATAGGACTTGAACCCAAGTCCTCTCACACAATCAAAGTACTCTCAACCACATGAGCTAGCACTTTTCCACACCACACTAAACACTAATTAATGCCATAAAGGTGCTTTCTACCCGCATTTATTAATTAATTAAATATTTACTTAATTAATTTCACAAGTCTTACAGTGGTGCTCGGGCCAGTATTTCTGCAGCAGACTACGGAGAAGGTAAGAGTGATACAAGATCGGATGTAGGCAACTCAGAGTCGGCAGAAATCTTACGCAGATAAAAGGAGGAGGCCACTCGAGTTTGAGGCTGGTGACCATGTGTTCCTTAGGGTTACACCTACAGCAGGCATTGGGAGAGCCTTGAAATCGAGGAAGTCGAGTCCTCGGTTCATTGGTCTATATCAGATTACTAGGAGGATCAGACCCGTCGCGTACGAGATTGCCTTGCTACCACACTTGGCAAATCTGCACAATGTCTTCCATATCTCACAGCTGAGAAAGTACGTGGCAGATCCTAATCATGTGCTGGAGCAGGATGATGTCCAGGTGCGCGAGGATCTGACTATGGGAGTTGGACCAGTGAGAATCTTGGATTCTCAAGTAAAGTAGCTTAGAGGGAAGGAGATCAGAACGATGAAGGTGCTATGGGATGAGGCAACTCAGGAAATGACATGGGAGATGGAGGATGTCATGAGGAGGTCTTACCCTCATCTTTTCACTGGTAAGTTCACTTTTTCGAGGATAAAAAATTTTAAAGGGGGGGGGGTAATGTAAGATCCGCAAAATTTAATTAATTAAATAATTAATTAATTAATAAAAGCGAGAAGGTAGCTTATTTATGATATTAAATTCTAATGGGGGTGACGTGGAAAAGTACTAGCTCAAGTGGTTGAGAGTACTTTAATTGTGTGAGAGGACTTAGGTTCGAGTCCTATGTATGCCAATTGTGTGTGTTTTTGTTATTATTGTTTTAATGATATGTTGGGCCACATTTTGTATGAGATAATGCTTGAATTGTGTGTGTTAGCAAGAAACATAAGTTGGCCTGGTGGTTTAGCTTTGACTTGGCATTGGGAAGGTCATGGGTTCGAACCATGGTGAGTCAAATTTAACTCTTTTTGCTTAAACTTTGGTTGTGGACTGAATATGAAAAGGTGGAGAAACCTAGCAGAAAGTGGGCAGCTAAAGGGCTGAGAAACAATCAAGTCATGGCCCTTGAAAAGCAATAAAACCCAAAATTTAATCATATTCTCGTTTTTTTAATTCATCAAGTAGTAAGACCTATAAAAGGCAAAATTTGAGAGGAGAATAGGGTTTTGGAAGTCTGTTTTCTGACAGCTTCAAAAGGAGAGCGAAAATTGGGAGTGAATTAGAGAGGAGAAACTGAATAGGTGATAAGGTCAGCCAATTGAGATCAAAGGAACCTCCCGAATTCAAGTTTAAGCAAGGAAATTTCAGGTTAGGGGAGCTGGACCCGAAAAATTGTGTAATTTGGTCTTGGGCGACAAGTCATCTCGCTTAAGCGAGTATGCCTCGCCCAAGCGAGAATTCGTGTGCAATTGTGTGGGTTGATTGAACAACTCGCGCAAGCGAGGTTGATTGTTGTTTTAAGCGGGAGTACGTCTGATGAGTTCAAATTTTTGACCTCATTTAATATTTAAATTTGGGGATTTAATTGAATTTTCTGTGCTTAAAGATTGATTTAATTAGGATTTGTGATTATTGGATTTATTGAGTAAGTTTGGTAAAAGTGGCGTAAAAATTGATTTTA
>Ga0214545_1004983_pt1 | contig 24430 bp, 17 predicted proteins | sample CNSS4metaG_FD_160064 | JGI IMG/M metagenome (GOLD analysis project Ga0214545, IMG submission 160064) | Root nodule microbial communities from cowpea collected in UCLA plant growth center, Los Angeles, California, USA - CNSS4 | ecosystem: Host-associated > Plants > Roots > Nodule | place: USA...
GACATTCTACTTGATTGATCGTTTAATTCGTCTTATTTTAACTCTTCCTGTCTCTACAGCTACAACAGAAAGATCATTTTCTGCAATGAAGATTATCAAAACAAGATTGCGGAATAAAATGGAAGATAAATTTTTTACCGACAATATGATTATTTACATTGAAAAAGAAATAGCTGAAAATTTTAGTTCTGATTTAATTATTGATGAGTTCAGGGATCTGAAGGAATGAAGAACAATCTTTTAGATATTTGTGATTTCTTTTTTAGTTATCGTTATACTAAGTTATGTATTCATTTTTATTGTGTTAGTGACAATAATGAAATGTATAAATTTTGAATTTATTATTTGGGCTCCCCCAACAATTTTGGTCAAGATCCGCCACTGCCTAATCACAATATAAAGTTAAAATCAAAGAGAAAATCTCAAAGTGAAGAGGATGTTAAAGAGCTAGACACAATAGAACTAACTTTCATACCAATTTTTGTAAAGTGTGACATTATTTACTTCTTCATTTAGGAACAAAACATTTATCTAGAGCTTATTGTGATGTTTTGGGGCATGTCAAGATAGTTAAGTAGAGAGACATTTAGTTTTTAGTACTAGGAAAAACTATTCTTGTCAACCAAGTAGTCATCTTATACTATCCAATAAAGGTTCCCTAATTACTATTATCATGATCGAGATAAGTAAAATAAAAAGAATCATGAAGTTAACCATGTTTATATGGAGTGAATTTGTCTAAAAATATTATAGGAAAACCTATCTAATATTGATTATGACAATTGAGATAAAAATCTAACAAAAAGAATAGATGACTATCATGAACAAATGTAAGTCTATCATTTGATAAATGGTATTCCTTTCAATTTATCATATATCTCATACCTCATATTCCTCAAGTACATAAAAGGGAATGGAAAAAGATACCATTGAAGTCAATTGTCTTACTTTATTTACACATTTGATGTATATGAAAGGTATTATGGATAATCTATAAATCATTGAATGAAGAGAGTTCATAGCTTGCTAACATTCGTTCACCAACATTAACATGTCCATGATGCATTTAGACATAAGTTTGGAGCCTCTAAGGATGAAGGTTGAATGCAACATGAAAGTTTATGTTGACCATGTCAGAAACACCCTAATGCTCCCACTACAAGAATTTTTGAAATTACTAATAAAATTTTACCGATGAAAATAAGTTCATCTGTAAATTCGAATTATCAACATATTTTATTGACAAATTTTAGAATTTCAATTATCAACGGAAAATCCGTTGATAAAATCCATCATTTAATTAAAATTTTCATTATCGATAATTTTTTTTTCGTTGGTAAAATTCTAAAAAATATCGGTAAAATAGGTGTCAAAGTTCCCACTCTAGACTTAACCATTTCGTGATAAAATTCTTTCATAATTTCATTAATAAACTAAAAAGTTCATTACCAACAAATTTATTTTTGTCGGTAAATTAAAATGCTCATTACTAACAATTTTTTTTCTATCAGTAAATTATAATTTTTGTAATTATATATTGGAGAGAAAAAGAAGAGAAGAATGAGAGGGAGAAAGAAGAGGAAGGAAAAATAGGAGTGACAACGATAATAGGTGAGAAAGGCAATTGCGATAATGACAACGAGGGCCATGGTTACACCGATAGCGATAATAATGGTGGCAAGGACTAGTGGAGGAAGAGGAGCTAAATGCGATCATGCTGATGGTGATAACGGTGACGGTGATTGTAGTGACAAAGAAGGAGAAGGGGAGGAAAGGAGGAGGAGGAAGGATTTAGAGGAGAAGGAAATAGAAAAAAAAAAGAAAAAGGAAGGATTATATTGACATATATGTATGAATTACTGACAGATATGAAAAATTTGTTGGTAAAATTTACCAACAAGTATTTTACAAACGAATTTTTGATCGTTAATATCTGTCGAAAATTTTGATTTACCGACGAATTTTGGCCATTATTGACAGATTTTGGCTGCAAATAAATCTTTTTTTTTTCTAGTGGATGCCCTAAGCTAATTGATGAGCAAAAAATGGGAATTAAAGAAGGAAGAATAAGAACATTCAACTACTAAATCCAATTAAAGGGCTAAACCTCTTTACTCCTAACAAGTTACAAGCTATAAAATCCACTAAATTGGTTATTCTTGATGTCCTAAGAACATGTAAACATTTTAAAGATGCTCCCAACAGGTCTAAAGTAATAGCTCAGAAAACACTTGAATATGCTCCAAAATGTTCAATAATAACATCTACAAAATTCCCTTGTTTGTTTAGTAAAGAATTTCAACATTAAGTTCTTGTTCCAGAGCCGTAACAAAAATAATAGACCCTCGAAGAATAAAAGAAGAAGCAAAAATGGCCTAACTTGAAGCTTAAGGGCAAGGTACCTCATTTAGTTGACCCAACGGATAGGCTGTAACACCCGTCAAAGATGCTACTAAAGCACTTAGGAATTTTTTGCACATTTTCTAAACAAATTTATTTCACCTTATTAAAATTATATAGATGATAAATCTTTCATTTATTTCATCAAATAAATTGATGGTCTTCCTCTAAGCTTGCTTGCATCAATGCTAAAAGATGATGGAGACATGATGAAGAGTGGTGCAGAAGTAAAGAGAATGAGCGAGAATGAGAGTGTCTTGGTTCGGTTTAAGCGAGGTTTCTTAGAGAGAGGTGAGGCCAACTTCTAGTAAAGGAAACTAGAGGATTTTACTCTAAGGTGAGCTCAAACAAGATGCATGTGCTGACATTGGGCAACATTTTATTACTCAAATTCAAGCTAAATTTTACAATGGTAGAGGCCTTTATTTATAGGCCAAGAAACCCTAGACTATTCTCCAAAAAGGAGAGCCAAACTTTCAACTCTAGAATTTGACATTTGGAGACAAGTGAGACTTGTTTGAGGTGTGACTTGCCACCTAAGCACTCACACTCTTTTTGCCTTTGTGCACTTAAGTAGGAAACTTACAAGGTAAGTTAAAAACCCTAATTTCATGTGCACACTCCTTGGCCCAAAGCTAGGTCTATCTCCTTTCTAACTCAAACTAGACTACTACGCCCAAGCTCAAATTATGGCTCAAATACAAGGCCTAAATAAAATCCTATGACACTAGGCCCATAATTCAAAGCTCAAAACTATTATTAATCTAATATTTACAAAAGAATTCTAGATTAGGTATTCACATCTTCCTCAGTTTAGATGAACATTAACTTTGGTTTGCTCAGCTTAGGAGAAACCCAATCTTCTTGGATCCTTCTTATCATTGCTCTAATGGTTGGTCCCTTGGCTAGGGGTTTCCACTTCCTCTCCCTCTTGAAAAGAATTTGACCTAAAATCTAGAGGTCAACCTCATCATGTGTTCTACCTACAAAAGGAATTAAATCACAAACATTAAAAAAATCATTGACTTTGTATTTACTTGGCAGATCTAGCATATATGCATTGTTATTGACTCTTTTGACTACTTGAAAGGGATCATTGTAAGACCCGTGGAAATTAATTAATTAATTAAAACATTAATTAATTTATAAATGTGGGTGGTGGGAACTTTGATGACATTAAATGTTAAATAATATGACGTAGAAAAGTACTAGCTCAAGTGATCAAGAGTACTTGATTGTGTGAAAGGACTTGGGCTCAAGTCTTATGTATGCCATTTGTGTGTGTGTTTGAATTATTTTTTTTTTTTATACTAGGGACTGTTGAGTAATAGTATAATCATAGGATTATAATAATTATCACTAAATATGAGTTAGTTGAATGGTGATGTATTGAATTGACATTAGTATGCTCACAAGTTCAAACCTTGATAGGCATGAATTAAACCTTATTTTTTTGGTGGAATCAGCTTTAGCTTGAATGTGAAAGAGCAGAAGGGGCAGCCAAGAGGGGCTGAAAACCACTAAATAATGGTCCTTGAATAGAAATTAAACCCACCATTAAGCCTATTTTTCGTTTTTGCACTTAAACCCATAATTAAGACGCTTATAAAAGGCCACTTTGAGGTGAGGAGAAGGGTTTTCCTTTTGTGTATGAATCAAATGTGTTGTAATTTTTCGTCATTGCTATTCTCAATTGATATCCATTTGCTGTGAATTTCGTGTTTTGTGTTCTGAGATTGAGAATTGGTTGTTTGATGTTGTGGGCAAAGCCTTTTATGCCTTATATGATTAGGAAGAGGGTTTTGGCAGTGGATGAGTATTGTTGATTAAATTTTGAGTTTTTGTATTCAATTGGATATAAAACATGTTCATGTGGGTTTTTTGTTGATATGGAATGCTTGGAAGCGTTTAAGTCGTGTTTTGGTATGATTTTGGTGAAATTCGAGTGTGAACAGGGGAGAACCTCTACAAGTTTCGCCCAAGCGAGTCACTCTTGCCTAAGCGAAAATTGCAGAAACCCATTTCTGGTTTTGGGTCGAGCGTCTCGCTCAGGCAACCAATTTTTATGTTGGACGACACGTTCTCTCGCTCAAGCGAGAATGGCTCGCCCATGCGAGGTCGCGATGAGACATATTGCGTGTTACATTGAATCCTTGTCTAGGCGAGGGGCTGTGTGTTTGAGCGAACGAGGGTCTTGCTCAGGCGAGAAGGTCTCGCCTAAGCGGGATATCGTGGTAAGCCACTATTTCACACTCGCTCAGGCGAAGAGGTCTAACTTGAGCGAGACAAATACACTCGCTTAGGCGAAGGCTCCTAGCCTAAGTGAGAACAATGAGGATTCATGTTTTCGTGCGCTGATTGGATTGGTTGATTGATATTTCCTAAGTTAAGGGAAATCTATGCATATGTGTGTGATGTTTGGGCTAGAAGGACTTAGTCCATAGGATCTGGGATTTGCTTGGCTTGAGTCGCGAGCTGGGAGTTCGTGATGGGTGGACCACATGCGGAACGTGAACGGTTTAGTTCACCAGAGGTACTCTTGTTGGGATGAGTGAGCAAGGGACTTTATCTCATGCTCAACTTGAGAATTCTATGAGCGAGGGAGTTCATAGTAGAAAAGGCGAGTATGCGGATCTGGGTCCGAGCGAGGAGTTCAGATGACAGGCGAGGGAGTCTGTGAAGCAGGACTACGAGCGAGATAGGCTTGTAGGTTGGACCACGAGCGAGGAGGGTCGTGGAAGCATAGGAAGTCCCATGATTTAGAGTACATGCATGAACTCATAATGATTATGAGTGTGGGAAAATGAATGTTTTGTGGAATAATAAATATTTATGATTTATCGGGTGGGTGTATTTCATCTTTATTTATACCTATGTGCATAAGTCACCCTATCTGTGTTTGTGTGGCGATGATCGGGTAACTTGTTATCCGGTAGTAGATGATGTTTCAGGTGAGCCAGGAGAAGCTTAGTGGCGGAGAGTGGGAGCAGAGTACAGGGGATTTGTTTATAAAGACTTTTATTTAATTTCCATGTAATTTAATTATAGTTTTCATTACTTTGGATTTATAAATTGTAAAAGTGAATTGTGAGTAATATGATTATTTATAGCGATTATTCAACTTTAAAGTTTTAAAATTTCTCGTGTTTTGGGAAATGGATTGATAATAAATAAGGTAGTATTTATATAAATTATTTTTTTTAATTGTTTTAAGTAATATCCTACTGGGATGTTACAACCATCCCCATGGGTGTGGAGTTTGTTGGACTTCCTTTATTTTGGAAATCTATCTTTGCTCAAATGGAGCGAAATTTAATCCCCTTTCAACAATATGACTTCCTTCTTCCCCTTATTATTTTGTTTCATGTATCTCTATATTTGTTGTTATATTTGGTGTTTTACCTTCTCATGCATTTTCTTTACAAATTCAAACTTAGATTCCTCATCCTAATAAATAAATTCTCTAGGAGTAGGTAGAGGTATTACATATAAAGGATTGAGAGGATTATATACAACCTCAAATGAAGAGACGTTGGTAATTTTATGAACTATCCTAATATATGCAAACTCTATGTGGGGAAGATACTTATCCTAAGATTTGTGGTTGCTCTTTACAATTGCCCTTAACATTTTGCCTAAGATTTATTGACTACCTCTATTTGCCCATCAGTTTGAGAATGACAAGAGGTTGAGAAATTAAGCTTAGTTCCTAATCTAAACCAAAGAGTTTTCGAAAAATGGCATAGGAACTTAAAATCTCTATCATACACTATTGTTCTAGGCAACCCATGAAGTTTGACCACATCTCTAAAGAAGAGCTTGGCTATATTGCTTGCATCATCTACCTTGTGTCATGGTATGAAATGTGCCATTTTACTAAAACTATCCACTACCACAAAGATATAATCAAATTCCCTTTGGGTATTGGGTAGACCAAGGATAAAATTCAAGCTAATGTCCTCCGAAGGGGATGAAACAATAGGTAGATGTGTATATAAACCATGGGGTGTAACACCCCAATTTAGGATGCCACGGAAAGTTATAACATGAACATGTTTGGCGCAAAATGATTATCATTGAAAATGTACTAATAAAAATACTTATAATTTAATTTACATTACGTAGTTCAAAACGTCAATTTGTTTAAAAAACATTCCAAATAACAATTGCGAACAAAATAAAATTACTTAGTCTTCATTATTTGATTTAAAAAAACTAAATAAATTATAAGAAACTCCCGAGTTCACCCTAACCTCTCGCCAATCTACTTCATGCCAAAAGCATCTGTATTATCATTTGCTACTGTATAACACAAACGTTATATGATCATCGCACACACAACAAACACACAAACAAACAAATAGGGATAAGCTAACCATAAACAATGATATATAAAAGAAATTCAAAAATAAAATATGACAAATAATACTCAACATCACATCCAAGTAAAACACTTAAGTATTACAATCACAACAAGCTTTGGTTTTAACACAACCCCCAAAATCCAAACAACCATACCAAACCAAACAGACTATCACATTCATATAGAATCCTTAAATATAGTAATCATAATCAAACTTTGGTTTTCTACTACCTTTTACCCCACCACAACATCTAGTTTCCTAAAATCAGATGGTCTGATATGTCTGGCTATCACAACTAGACTGTCTCCCTTATTCCTCAAGGACTTATGAGTAAAAATGTCGATGAATCGAACACAGAGCACTATACTCGCAACGAGCCGAAACAAGGAGAAACATCTTTCCTCTCCCTACTGCTTCGTACAGGCTAGAGAGTACAACACTCATACCAATCCTCTACCACTACTTCACATAAGCGAAGAAGACCCATTTTCATTGGTTCACACAGGCAAAAGAGTCATCACTAGTTCACTAGGTACAAAAAACCTCACACAACACTTAATTCCACCAAGAGTCTTCAAGCAAGGCAAAACACTTCCAACATGTACTACATGAGAATCACAGATTGCCAACAAAATACACACCACCACATCATACATGGGAAATAAAGTTCCATGGAAAACCTATCAACTTACAAAACAATACATTCAAACAATAAACTCAACGAGTGTTTTCCAAAGCAAAAGAAGCAACAAACAGTTAAAATCCACCATTTGAATTTTATAACCATGCAATTGGAATATTACATGTAACCAAGCAAAAGATATAGCATTAACATTGCAACTATGGCTATATAACCCACGTTCAACAAGATAACCATCACATGATATAAGGCACAAAGTAAAACCAAAGAACACACTCATGCCATCAAAGGCCACCAACACATTAAAACATAAGACAATTAGTAAAACCAAATGAAAAGCAGCAAACAAAAAGTATGAAAAGCTAGTGAAGGTAAAAGAAATTGCACCCAATAGTATAAGGACGGAAAACATGCTTTTACGTGAACTTCACTTTAAACATGAATAGGAAAACCAATAAAACCACCAGCTAACCTAAACTATGCAAACACGTGTGAAAGGCTCTCAACAATACATAAAGAAAACCAAATGGCATGAGAAATAAACTACACATTTTGACGTCTCTGCACCACCCAAAAGTTACACTTAAAAGATAAGGAAAGCATTGCACCTAAACTACATGAAACATGGCCCACAAAGACTCTCTCACTTCCATGCTATGCCCCTCATGTCAATAAGAATATATATTAACATTAAATGGAAAATATGGCATATTAGACCTTACAAATTCTACCCTACACCAATGAAAATATTTCTATGCACCACAAGCCCTTGGCAGCACACTCACGTCCTACTATGATGCCCACGTGATACACACATGCACACACCACCCACAACCAAAACGTAACAATGTGAGAGTGAATAGTGGAATGACATTTTCTTTTCAACTATGACCATATGATGGAAAGGTAGAGACATATTCACAACCAAGACAACCTAAAGAGAAAATAAAGTCTATCCTACAAATTCACATTGAAGCAATGTGAGAGTGGTTTTAGGCTACCATATAGTATGACTTTTATTCACCTTGGGCTCCACGAGAATCTTGTGATTATGTGATTTTTCTTCTATTCTCTCACAAAGAAAGAAACCTAACACATGGTTACCAAAGGGGAGAAAGAAGAAAGAAACAAGGCTACATGTGACCCAATGGTCTCCTAGCAACCCCAAAAAATATGTAAGGTAGAAAGAGAAAAATATTGATGAATCCACCCCAAGGCCTTATAGCTTGGGCCAACGCCTAGGCCCAATTTTCTTTATTTGTTTGGTTTTAAAAAGATTAATAAATGTTATAGGAATAGTGTTTTTGCATGGTATAATTAGCATTTTCATTGGGTTTGTATTTTAGGCCTAAATTTATTTTTTTGTTGTTTCATTATTTCTTTGTAAGTTGGTGGGTGCACATTCGGGCTTGCAGCCCACGTCTCAAACATCCAAGTGGTGACTTTGCTGCAACGTGTATTGGTGAGTGGTGTGGAACAGGCACATATAAACACATTGGGGTTGCAACCAGCAACCCAATTTCACACCAACAGCATGTTGAATCATGAATCAACGTCTTTATTAACAACATTTATGCTTGTGTTGGCATGGGACTCAAAGCCCAATTAGAGCTACCAGTAGTGCTTGCTTCAATGTTCCAGCCTTATTCCCAAAAGCACGTGTTTGGGCCTAGAAGCCAGTTTGTAGCCCAAATGCATTTCAACCTTTTCAGCACCAACCTTTTCTTCTTTTTCAACGGTGCAACTAGGGTTCTTAACGCGTTTCAACCCTTAGATGCTAGGGTTTCCTTCTACTATCTTCATGCGTGCCACTCTTAGCAAAGGGTTCTTGTCCATTCCTTAGGCACCCAAACCCCTTAGCTGTTAGGACTTTGCTTGTTCACGTTTTCCTTTCCGTTTAAATCCCTACTTCCTTCTTTGTCTATAAAGGCAGATCGTTCATTGTATTGATCATCTTTGATGAATATATGAGTGGATTTTTCCCTATTTTCAAAGCTCACCTTTTAAAGAGGTTTCTCACATCTTAGGGTTTCTCCACTCCTCAAATGCCTAGATAAAGAACAAGCCTAATACATGCTCAAGGAGATGCATCAAGGAATATGTGGCATGCATTCAGGAGCGTGGTGCATGGCTGCTTGGGTACTCAGAGCTGATGCTACTGGCCCACACTAAAGAAGGATGTCCACAACATCATAAAGTGCCATGAATGTTAGTAGTTTGGCCCAATACATTTGGTACCACTTGAGAAGTTGCATACCACTACCATTCATTGGTTGTTTGCAACATAGGAGATAGAGATACTTGACGCCTTTTGTAACACCCCAATTTTGGGATGTCACGGAACGTTAGAAAATTTTTGCATTTAGCGAAAAAGGAAATAAACATTTAAAATGTACTAATAAAAACTTTTAATTTAATTTAAATTACATAGCTCAATTGTCACTTTATCAAAAACTTCCAATAATATTTGCGATCAAAAGAAAATTACATATATTTTAGTATCTGATTTAAAATAATTAAACAAATTATAAAACTCCCGAGATCATCCCAGCCTCACGTCAATATACTCGATGCCAAAATAATTTGCAATAACATCTGCTTCTGTATAACACACACGTTATACGATCATCACACATACAACAAACACACAAACAAACAAATAGGGGTAAGCTAACCACAAACAATGATATATAAAATAAATTCATAAATAATACATGTCCAATAATACCCATCGTCGTATTCAAGTAACACTTAAGCATTATGATCAAAATCAATCCTTGGTTTGAACACACAAACTCCAAAATCCAAACAATCATACTAAACCAAACATAGCATCCCATTCATTTAAAATCTTCAAACATAGTGATCATAATCAAGCTTTGGTTTTTTCCGACCTCTCACCCCACAACAACATCTAGTTTTCTAGAACAGATGGTTCGATGTATCCCACTTAACGTAGCCAAACTGTCTCCCTTATTCCTCAAGTAATTATGAGTAAAAAGTCGATGCATCACACATTGAGTACTATACTCACAACGAGCCAAAATAAGGTGAAATATATATCCCCCTCCCCATTGCTTCACATAAGCGAAAGGGTATAACACTCGAACTAATCCTCTACCATTGCTTCACACAAGCGAAGAGGACCCCTTTCCACTACTTCACACAAGCGAAAGAGTCTTCATTGGGTTCCTAGGTACGGAAAACCTCAACAATTAATTCCCACAAGATTCTTCAAACAAGGCAAAACACTCCTAACACTCAACAAATGAGAATTACATATTGCCAACAAAGTACTCACCACCACATCATGCAAGGAAAATCAAGTTCCATCAAAACATCAATACACCAATCTCACTAGATATATCAACAAAACCATTCATGTGAATATATAAAATACAATACATACCATAGATCCCCCTAACACGTACAAACATTCAATGGTCAAAGGAACATAAAATCAAATTTATGAATGTTTTAAACCCCAAGATAAATAAGCCACTAACTAGTGCCCACACCCTTGCATGCCACTCCACGAACTACATGATTTTAACATTATTTGATTAACTATAAAAAAACAACATGCATGTGGCACTAAACAAAACAGACATAGACGACCCCACTTCTAAGATAATGAAACATGTGAATTTATAGGAAACAAAACTACCCCTAGACCATCTCAAACTCCAACACGTGATAAGTTTTGCTACCATCCATGGGCTCAAACAAAAAGAGGAGTGATTGGAGAAACCATGTAAGAAAACCAAAAACTTAAAAGAAAGTCAAATGTATTTGTAGTAAAAAGAAAATGTGAACTTAGTTTACGTAAATGAAATCATCTACTGCACCTTAACAAATTATGAAAACCCATGAAAAAGAATTGTATCTTTAAGCAACAAGTGGGACCTATGGCTAGAAAGAAAAAAAATATAGAAACTTTGCACTATGAATTGGTCTACCTTTACGTGTGGTTAAACTTAAGGAAAGAGAAATGTAATTGTACATGTTGACCCCATGCATTATGTGAGAAAATAGAAAGAGAGAAGAAAGAGAAAAGCAACCCCCATGCATCACTAAGACATGCACTAGACCACCATCATGAATGATGCAAAAACTTCTCTGACTAAGGAAACCAATGAACCCGAAAGTGTTGCCACCCGTGGCCCTCTCTCAATTACCTCCCCATGGTTTGACCATATTTGAAGCATGTGGTATGAAACAAAGTCAAATAATATGTATAAGAAGAAAGAGAAACTAATAGCACTGCACCATGCATTCACACACACACACACACACACACACACACACACACACACACACACACACACACACACACACACACACACACATATATATATATATATATATATATATATATATATATATCCTTGCACATATTCTACCAAAACAAACGTGATATATGAGACCCATGCAACCAGCCAACACATACATCCCATTAAATTGAACCCTTTTGACTACCTGGTATCGTGAATGACCCTACTTTCGTGTACTCATTGGAATTTATACAAACCCACCACTCACTTAACAAGACCAAAAGGAATAAACTCCAAGCTTAGAGAAAAATAAAAAAAAAAACCCAACCCTGTGCAATCAACAAAATCCTCCCACGTTGCAACCAACATGAAAATGAACAACACCCTCAACTAAACATCAGGACTAAACCTGCACCCCACACCACAAATGTAAAACTACCCACACACCAAAGCATGGTTAGTGCAGTTCCCTATCGCATCCTAAGATGTTGTTGTAGTAATCCTTAGGAAACCAGGTTGCACAACCCAAAACCACACCCAAAAATCACAACTCTAAGAAGGACTAAAATTGGAACAACCACTGTACATCAAACAGAATAGTATTACAACCCACAATAAGAACATGTAGACCCGTATGCATTGTAATGTAAACAATAGAGAGGAAAAGAAACCACATAACCATACTCATTTTATGTACCAAAGCGAAAAATATAGCAGATCAATGAAAGCAAGGAACATATGGCATTCAAGCATTTATGATAAGCATCAAACAAAACAGAAGGAAACTTAGCTTCATTCATCAAACAACAAGAAAACAAGAGAAGAAAAGAAGAAAAGAAAGCAAGGTTGACTTTCCCTACCTAATGGTCTCTTTGCTACGTGTTTCTTTACTCCCGTAGCCTTCTCTGTCACTCTCCATGTTTCTCCCATCTCCCCAACTCTCTTTTTCTCTACTCTTGTTTCTTTCCCTCTCCCCTTTTTCCAAAACCCTAACTTTTAACCTATATACCCCTCTCACTCCAAATCTTTTATGTTAATATCCCCCATTTCAAAAGATAAAGAGGAAAAAAAATAAACAATAAAAATTATATAATGCAACACGTTAAAATTAAATATGGCAGCATTGAAAAATTAGAAAGTGCATGTTGCATGTTACAACACTCGTAAAAAGGAGAGAGAAATATGATTTGAAAAAGTTTCGTGGGCCCCACCAGAAAGAAGAGAGAGAGAAATAAAAAAACTAAATATTACACCTAATTTAGGCTTCGAACACACACTTTCGCGATCACCAACACAACAACCACCAAACTACAAGATTTCTCAATATATATAATGCACAAATAAATTATAAACGCATAAGGTCCACATGCTTGAATTGAATAATAAAATAATTAAAACCACTATATGACAACCAAGTTCGAACCCAAGTACCTGCACACATATATTCACTCTTCAATCAAGAAGCCAATTACTTTTCTATGTTATAATACGCACCACTTAATTATATACACATATTTCAACATTACATGTAATATTAAAATTTAAAATAAATAAAATAATAACTTAAATCACCTAAATAATTATTATAAATACAACAATAACTTAAATCACTCAAATAATAATTATTTCATATTTCATATTTCATAATTTAATAACCTAATTAAATTAAATAAATCAACAATATTAATCAAGCCATTCATTTTCCTATGTGTTTTCCTTTTATTCGAATTTTTTTCTGGGTCTTACACCTTTTCACTAGTGAAGGGATAAGTCAAGTTCTTGATGGTAGCCATAAACCACTTCATTAAGTGGATAGAAGTAGAACCATTAGCCAATATATCGGCTTAACAAGTGTAGAAGTTCTATTGGAAGAACATTGTGCACCAACATGGCTACTACACTGGGTTATTATCGACAATAGTGAATAGTACATTGACAAAGGGTTCAAGCATTTTCTGCAGCAGCTCAGCATCAAACACTAACTTTTTCCATATAACACTTTTAGGCCAACGGTCAAGCTGAGGCCACTAACTAGGTCATCCTCTTTGAGTTAAAGAAGAAGCTTGAATAGGCCAAGAGCCTCTGGATCAAAGAGATACCAAGCGTACTTTAAGGATGCAACTATAACGTTGTCATCGGTGTAATCAAATTAATACTACTAAACTATAGAAACTTCGATATTGCTAAGATAGTAGCCAACAAAATAGAAAGGGTAAAGTAAACTCCAAGTCGTCTCCCAACGAACACAGAATTCATTCCTAACAAGTTAGTTCTTATAAAATATATACAAAAGGCTAGTCAAATAAAATAAAAATAAGGTTTAAATACTCTTTTGTGCCTTATTTTTGTCGTGTTTATTCAATTTGGTCACTTTTCTTTTTTGCACGTTTACTTAGGTCCTAGTATTCGTCAATTTTAGTTATTTTGGTTCTTTTTGCTAACTATATTTAAATAGTTAATGCCTATGAATAATGCATGCCACATGTCAGTTCATGGTTTTTAATTTTTGTAATTTTTTATTTTTTAAATTAAAAAAAATCATGTATCATGTCAGCATTGTATCATGTGTCAATATCAGTGTCACATGTTAGTTCACAATTGTGTCAATTGATCAAAAGGGGTTACGAATGAGACAATAAAGAGTTATGAAGTTTTAAGGGATTTTAATTTAAGTATTCGTAACATGTGGAGAAGGTGGATCTTGTTAAGGAGGCCTCAAGTAGGAATATAGTCCAATTTTTTAATAGGGACGATCAAGGACTTAAGCTAATAGAGCGTCAAATTATTAACAAGCCAGGAACTTTGTAATGAAACCAAATAAGACTCTGACATTTAATGTGTGATTGACTATGGAAAATTTAGAAGTTAAAGAGAAAATGGTTTAGTATAAAATTGATAGGCCAACTTTGTTTGTATTAAACATGGTCAAATATATCAATACTTGGAAAGGTTCTTTGGATAAGTTTAGCATAAAAGGGTAGATGTTTAGTCTATATTTGTTTATCTAACTTTTTTAAAGGTCATAATGGAACATTAAAACTTGAGAAGATGTTAGGGCAATTGGACATGACTCTTGAATCCCATGAGCAATGTTTGCTTGAACGCAATCAACGACAAGAGAATGATCGTGCATTGTAAGACAAAGTGAATTTCAAGAAAAAGGGTGAAAGGAAACACTTGAAGGACGAAGATAAATTTAAGAATCATCGTAAGCATGGAGGTAAGAAAAATGATTCTCAAAATTTCCATTTTGATAGTGATAAGGGTGTTGAAATTCATAAAAAGAAAGATGGAGGGAAAGAATGTGTGGACATCAAAGATTTAGTGTTATAATTGCGAAAATTGTGCACATTTTACTAATGAGTGCTAGTTTGTAAAAGAATTGAAAGGTAGTGAGGAAGTGCATATAGAAAAGGAAGAAGGGAGTTCTAGTTTTGAACATATCATGCTCATGGCAACAACAGAACCAAATTCAGAAGATAATCATTTGACTGGACACAAAGAGTGGGACACAAAGAGTGGGACACAAAGAGTGGTTAATTGATCTTGATTCCAATATCAAGAGTAAGGTCATTTTTGAAGATAACAATTTTGTTATGGCTTAGGGACTTGGTAAAGTGGTGATTTAAGAAGAAAAGGTAATACGATTGTACTTCATGATGTTTTGTACATTCCTTCCATGAAAAATAATTTGTTGAGGGTTTGACAACTGGTTGAAAGAGGGTATTCGTTCAAAGTAGATGATGTAACGGTAAAATTGTATGACAAAAAATCTAGACTTTTGTTGAAGGCTCCACTTACTAAGAATAGGACTTTCAAGACAAGTCTATCAGCAGCTCCTAGATGTTTAGTAGTTTTGGTGGATAATGGTAGGTGGTTATGCCATCACAGATATGGGCACTTGAATTTCAATAGTTTGCGGCTACTTAGCTTTAAGAAGATGGTGATTGGGTTGCCCAACATCCAAATATCTAATATGTGAGGAGATGGTAATAAGTAAACAACCAAGGAAGTGTTTCAAATCTACTGCATTTCATAGAGCAATATATTCACTAGAGGTCATCTATTCAGATATTTATAGACCTTTGAAAGTACCTACATTGGGGGAGTGCAGATATTTTATTTCTTTTGTTGATGAATTTACAAGAAACATTTGGGAGTTTGTGATTAGCAGGAAAAGTGACTATTGTTAGTAATGAAATGGTGGTTTAAGCCACGAATGGGGGGCGGGTGGGGGGCAGGTTGAATTGGCTATTTAAAACTTTTTCGAAAGCTTAAAACTCTTTTATATTGAATCAAATAGACCACAAAAATCGAATGCAAAAGTTGCAGGACAATACACCTTCAACCGGACAAAAATAAAAATAATAGGTTAATCTGTTCATACACCTATGAATCAATTGATTAAAATCTCAAAATAGTTGGCTAAAATTATGGGAAATTATGTACAATATAGATTTCATGAATTTCACTCAAACAACAAACTTTCTCTCACAAGATTCGTTCTGAACAGTATATCAAACAATATTACACTAACAAATTGCACAGAAACACATTAAACACAACAAAGAATTATTTGCTTGATTTTCTTGAGATTTTAAAGTCAGCAAGATGAAGGGAAAGAGAATCGGACATTTGTTTTATACTGGTCCACTCAATCACAAAGCTACATCCAGTTTACCAAGGCAACCTGAGCCTGGTTTCCACTATTATCAAAAGTTTTAAAAATCACACACCAAGATTACACTTTTGAATAATAGAAAACACTAAGACTTTTGACTCACACAAAAATCTTAACCACAACCCTGTAAGACTCACTTACAAAATTGGAATCACACTAGAGATACAACCAGAGGCACAAGAACTATTAAACCTGAAGGTGGCTCCCCTAGCCAACCAAACTTGAGTTCTCCAAGCTTCTACCAAGCCAAAAAGCCTCCAAGATCAACCAAGATCTTCAATCTCCACCTTGTAGTTATGTGATTAAGAGAGAGAGACTTTTATAGCGATGAATGACAGGTTTTTGCGCTCAAAAACTCAAAAACCATTTCTCTTATCTTGAAAGCACAACTTATATAGTTTGATCTTAAGTGAAATCAATCGGTTGAATTTTCCGTACAATCAGTTGATTTCACATTACTTAAGTTAAATCAGTCAATTGAAAAATAATTCAATTAATTGAATGTATTCATACCAGAAACTATATATATCAAGCCTTTTAACATGTTAAAACCCATTTTAATAGATTAAAAAGGACACACTAAGACTAACAAGACATCTAACCTATGTCATGTAGCTTATGAATATGGTATAACATGTAACCATTACATTTAACACATTATTAACAAACTTAATACAATAGAAACATGATCTACAAGTAGATCTTCATCAATCTTCATCAACCACATGTGATCTTAATGCACTTATCTTTATCAAATCTTTGCACCAAGCTTGCTTTTGCTAACAACTCTGTCATAGTGTTTTAGAAGTGAAAGAAACAAGTTGAGAAATATAGTATATGCATATTAAGTACCTAAGAACGATAGAGGAGGGGAGCTTACCTCTACTAAATTTGAGGAGTTTTGTAGTGAAAAAAGCATTGTACATGAGGTTACACCTCCACACACTCCTCAACATAATGGGCTTGCTAAAAGGAGGAATAGGTCCATACTTAACATAGTGAAAAGTATGCTGAAAAGGAAGATGGTTCCATTTGAACTTTGGGGAGAAGCTTTGGTGGTATTAGTGTATATTTTGAATAGATGTCCAACTAAGAAGCTGCATTATTTGACACCCGAAGAGATGTGGTTAGGGAAGAAGCCTAGTTTTGAGCATTTTCGAATTTTTGGCTCATTTTGCTATGTGCATACACTAGACCAAAGGAGGAAGAAACTAGACATCAAAGTTGAGCCAATGGTATTAGTTGGTTATAATTCAATTGGTGGGTATAAACTGTATAATCCAATTACTAAAAAAGTAGTAGTGATTAAGGATGTTACATGTGTTAAATCTAAAAGCTGACGGTGGAAAACAAATGAACGAAGTAGTAAAAGTTTAGCATATTCATTGTTGTTGTTCAATGCCACAAAAGAAGAGTTGCATCTTGAAGTTGATGTAGGAATAAATCAGATAATGCCTAACAAAGAGGTCTTGGATAACAAGAACAAAATGTAAGACTTGGTGATTATAAGATATTCTCGAATAATGTAGTGAATGATGATGGAGAATTGGTCCATTTGGCACTTATGGCAAAAGAAGAATCCATTGACTTTAGTGAAGCAATGAATAGTAAAACATGGAGAAAAGCCATGAAAGAAGAGATACAAGCCATAAAGAAGAATCAAACTGTGGAGTTTATGAATTTACCTCTGGGAAAACAACCTATTGCAGTCAAGTGGGTGTTTAAAGTTAAATTATTCGTTGATGGGTCAATATCGAGGTACAAAACAAGGTTAGTGGCCAAATGTTTTCTCCAAAAGGTAGGTGTTGATTTTCATGATGTATTTGCACCCGTGGCCAGATTAGAGATAATCAGATTAGTGATTACATCTGTTGCTCAAAGGGTTGGAAGATTTTTCAGCTAGATGTGAAATCAAATTTTTTTAATGGAACATTATAAGAGGATTTAGATGTAGAACGACCACTAAGATTTATCTTGAAAGGCAAAAAAGAGAAAGTGTATAGACTAAAAAATGCCCTATAGAGATTAAGACAGACCCCTAAAGTCTGGAATAAGAGAATTGACTCTTATTTACTACAACTTGACTATCAAAAGGCTAGGATGGAATATGAGGTGTATCTACGGAGGAGCAACAATGCTAAGTTGCTAATAGTTTGTCTATATGTGGATGATTTGTTAGTCACTGGATTTGAAGTTGTAGAGATTGACATATTCAAGACTACTATGAACTTTGAATTTTGAGATGACAAATTTAGGAATCCTATTTTCTGGGTAGGGATTTTGTGCACTAATCTAATTGTATGTTTTTGCTTCAAAGTAGATACATCACAAAGGTTCTGAAAAAATTCAGAATGTTCGGGTTCAATGTAGAAGCCACAACAACTGAAGTAAATCTAAAAATTGGAAGAGATGAGGAATCCAAACAAGTTGACAACACAATGTACAAACAAATTGTGGGTTCTTTGATATTTGTGTGTAATAGCAAACTAGATATATGCTTTGTTGTTGGATTTGCAAGCATATTTATGGTTGATCCGAGAGTAGTTCATATGGCCTTGGTAAAAAAGGTTTTGCGATATTTGAAAGAGACAAAAAAAAAGTAATCTAATTAGATTTCATGATAGTGATTGGTGTGGAGACAAGGAAGATAGAAAAAGCACAACTGGTTACTTTCTCAGGTTTCAAGGTACAACAATATCTTGGTGTTCTAAGGAACAATCCAATAGTTGCTTTGTCAAGTTGTGAGGCAAAGTATGTAGCAGTTGCCTATTGTGCTTACCAAGGGGTTTGGCTGAAATCTTTAATTGAAGAGTTGCATATGAGTAATGAAGAAAAGGTGAATTTATTTGTTGATAATCAATCAACAATTAAACTAGCCAAAAATCCAGTAAGTGATGAAAAATCAGAACATATTGATGTCAAATTTCACCATCTAAGAGATCAGGTTTACAAGAAGAAAATTGAGTTGATACACTACATGAGTGAAGTAAAACTAGCTCTGGTTCTTATCAAATTCATGAAGATTGGAAGATTTTTAGAACTAAGAGACAAGCTTGGAATAGTTTAAAAAATAAAACTGAATTAAAGGAGTGTGTTAAATACGTATAGGTAATTCAATTTTGGGAAATTCTTAATTTTGTAGATAGGAAATTGCCTCTCTATAACATGTTATAAACGATAAATGTAAAGTGAAAACACAAATAATCTTATTCACAGAAATTCCATTCAATTACTTACCGTGCATTTATTTTTATCTGAGCACCTTAATTCTCTCTTTGTTCTTCTCCGTATAGTGCTAACATACATAATACCATCCTACCCTAGTTCCTCTGAAAATGATTTTAGAAAAAAAAAAGTGAGAAATATTTTTCAAATTTCTTCAAGTAGCTTCATAGACGGAAGGAAAGTGGTTCACATATGTTGGTCAAACTTTGATGCCTGATTCAAAAGGAAAGTTAAATATCTTAAATGTTTTCCTATCCATATCTATTAATAATACATTCCTAGGTAGCACAAAGTACAAAAAAATTAAACAACTACAAAAAGCATATGTTTTTTTATTACTAAAATAGGAAATTTTAGAGTGTCGTGGCCTCCTAAAATGCAAGAACGTGGCCTACCAATATGAGTGACACGTGCCAAAATTTTGAACTTTAAACTCTCTGAAAAGCATGTATTTCTCTCACCCTCTTTTTTATCTCTCACCTTCCATTGAAAAATATCTTCCAAAACCCACTCTCTTTCTTAAATTTTTCTCTTCCTCCTACTAGAAACTCCTTAGAGCATTATCTTCAACCCTCTCAATTCCTAACCCTAAAACACACACTTTTTTTATCAACCACATTCTATTCTTTAGAACCAACCATAAACGAACGAGGTAGGGTTTTGTTCTCAGGTTAACATGGTTTTAGGCACTCTTCCATTATTCAAGCTTCTTCTACGAATCTCTGACTACTCTAGGTTCTTCTTTTTTCCTTTTCATTTGTTACTCTTTTTTCCTTTTTTTCTCTAATATTTCTTCTTTTCGTGTTTCTATGTTATGGAAGCATCATTTGGGTACTCCAGATTTATCCATGCAATGACCTACAACTATGGTCTTCTCCAAAGTTTAGTTTTACGGATTATTATGGTAGGCTGAACAAAATGTAACATTTTTTTATTTTTATTTTCTTTATAGTTGACTTATTTATGGTTTAATACGTTGTTCTTCAATTTTTAGGATTTTTTCATTCTTCTTTTCGGGGTTTTCTATTCTTCTGACGAGGATTTTTTATGGTGCAGGACTGAATGCAGAAATAAATTTTAGGTTTTGGTATTCAATGGTTCCAAACTCCGGTTAAACAAAAAGTTATGTAAACATTTTTATTGGGAGCTTTGTTTAGTTATACATTTTTTATTTTTTTTTATTTTTTTTTGGTAAACAGAGCGAGAGGAACAAGAGAAGTTATCGGGCCAAGGAATAGAAGTTTGGGTTTACATGAGTCAAAAAGTGCAAAGAAGAAGGATAGAATGACAATGATAGAATGATGAGGAAAACTTAGACAGTCAATAACATGGAGTTTCTTTGTTTCAAGGTTGGAAGAATTGATTTTTTATTGAGTTAATTTAAATCTGGTGATGTTAATTGGAAAAGCCTGATCATAGATTTTAAATTGTAGTAAAGGTCACCCTCAACACACAATTATGTTAATTGTTGGAAAGGCGGTTGAACTTCAAAGTTTTATGATCTAGCATTTTCTATGGTTTATACTTCTTTCCACTAGGTTTTCTATTGCATGGACTGCCTTTTTCATACATAAGCATGAATTTTGACTGGAGAGATTTTCATTATCGAGTTTGACTGAAGAGATTTCACCATGTGTACTTTATATTATAGATTTTTTTTTTCAGGATTGCTTCAAAAGGATTGAAAACAACTTTTTAATTTTCAATCAACCGTGTTCTCAAAAATAAGTTTACATGTGTTGTCAAGGAAATGTTATGCATCAGCCTCAGGTACAACCAATGAATCTTTGGGCTTTTAATTTTATCTCCTCCAAGTTTTTGTTGGGTGTTACATTAAGCCTTTCAAAATGTTGCCTGAGGATCCTGATTTTATATGTTGGTAGTGCTCTTCAGATTGCATTCGAGAAGCTAGCTTCTCAAATTCTAGATTTCTTCAGGTTGCACTTCAGCTTCCTCCATAACTAGATCCAACATAGATTGTCTTTCCAATAACTTCTATAACCTTTATTGATGTAGTTGATTTACCCATCAAGGATCAAGAGCTAACAACTGAAGACATATTTTTGTTTAAATTATCTGAGATGTGATGATGCATTTTTGGTAATCATTGGAGAATTACACCTTATGGTGCTCGTGATTCTTCATTGTCGCCTCAGGTACTTATGATTTTCTCTATCTGCCAATTGACTTTAAGGTAAATTGTTTGTTCTTCCAGGAGTTCGTTTATTATTCCCGTAACTTGCTTTTCAAACTTGTGAGGCTGATTATGTTTTTTTTCTTCTAACTGCAGAATAAATGCAATGTTGGCTATGCATTTATCAATATCCTGTCACCCTCTCTTATTATTCCATTCTAAGAGGTTTTTATGGGAATTTCTTTTGCTCATTTTTCTTTTGAATGTTTCTGTTGTTTTAGTGAGTGAACGTTTTCTACAAATAAGGTCACAGTTTTTGATATTTTCTTTGTTAAAATTAATTTACCCGGAGATCTTGACATTTAGTTAATCAAGATAGAGTTATTAGAAAAGCTTTGTGATATATCCCCTTTGTTAAATGACGCATTATTGGCAACACCGTTGATTTTGCAAACATTCAAGGAAGTCTGCCCTTGTGAGCCACTTTCAAAATTCAAGTTTGATGAATGAAGATAAGAGATGTCATCCTATTCTTTTCCACTCAGAGGGTTTTGAAGCTGGTAGTTAGAATACATTTGTTGCTTTTGAATAAATATATGTTGCACTGATTTAGCATTCATTCCAAAAATACAAAAATGACGTTTGTTACTATTCCCTGCATTATATTCTTATCATGAAAGTAAGATATATAATAATGTACTAAATGTCTATGAATCTTTTGTTCTCTCTTTTCTTCTGCTTCAGAAATAGTCTAATTGCTACAACTTTGTTCATACTTTCATGTAGATTGTACAAGAGCATCTTCCCGCCAACCCAACAATGTAAACATTCAGGGGCTAAGGTCAAGTGAGTTACCTCCAAGTGATTTTGCTCAATGAAATGGAGGAACTAACTAATGTTCAAAGAAGCTTTTTGCTAAAAGAAGAGTCAAGGTTTTTAGCAGTTAACTTTCTTTGATTTTTGTTGTGATTGGATATGCACATGAATGGCTTTTGGAATTTATGTTTTTAGATATGCATGTGTAGCCATGTAGTATCTTCTTGGTGTTTGCTTAGCAGTGACAAGGACATTGTTAGGTGGTTACAAAAGAAGTTCCATATTCTTGTACAACGGGGAAGTCAACAACTTTGATTTAGGTACCAAAAGCAAAACTTCTTCATCTAAGTCAATAGTTTTTATTCACTCTTTAACTACATAAATAATCATTAACAATAAGTTGTTCTAATTTTTTTGACAAAGTTATTGTGATAAATTTAATTGTGCAGGGAATGATTGAAATTATCATGTTTGTGAAACAACAAAGCAGGGCACTCACCAGTTAAAGCTCAACTATTGTAGATTTTGATATATGAGCAGATGAACTTAAAGAAATTACCTTGCTATCAAACTTTCTGGATAAGTAGCATTTTCCTAGCTATTTTTAGTACTTGCTTAAGTAGGATACAAGTTGAAGATAACAATCACTTAAGAAAGTTTCCTTTTAATTTCTTAAAACATTTTGTGCTCTTTGAATTGGTTTCTTATGAAAAATTTAAATTGGATAACGGTGTAACACAGATTCATTTCAAGTAATGTAATATCGGAACTTGATATTCTCTTTGAAATTGGTTGTTTCCTTGGAATTCGTATGTTGTTTGACTAGAGCAATTTTTTTCTTCTCTCTCTTTCTTAAGTTATGTAGTAAATATTACTCTCACCTTCCACTATCATGATATCCACAAATCTTTGCAACATCACTCTAGAAGTTGAATTCTACTTTCAAATCTTAAACTTTGTTGATAACTACATATATTCTGGGAAGTATTTTGTTATCTTAAAAAATGAAGGCTAATCTCTTATTGAGAGTCTCCTCCTGATGTAGAATGGATTATGCATATTGAAAGACTATAGCATCTATGGGAACATTATATTATCATAGAATTTAGTTTTCCTATTATTTTAAAGATCTTTCACTATTTTTAGAGATTTTATGTTTAATTAGTATTTATCTACACTTTTATATTTGATCAAAACTTATGCAGCGAGCATGTTAATCTAGAATAGAAGTGCATGTTAATCTGATATGCTTTGAAAAACTTTGAAAAACAAGATACAACTAACTGTAGGGAGCTTAACATGCACTTCAAAGAAGCAAGGATTATAGAGGTGACACTTCTTTTCAAGGATTAGTTGTAGTTTAATAGTCGATTGATTTGTTTTTTAGTTTGTTGAGTTAACTTATTAATCAATTTATGTTAAATAAGTAATTTAGATTATTTGGTTTGTATGTGTACCACGCCTAGCCAAGCTCGACCAAATAAGTAAACAATGTGTATATCAAGGCAGCCACGTTTCCAGTCTAGGCCGAGTTAGCCTAAACTTGTAACGGTTTTAACCTAAACCAAACATCTAAAGGAACAACCTGCATCTCATATCACCAACATAAGTCATCAAGACAAGTAGCCGGCCTAGACCGACTACTCCAGCATATCCGGTAAGATTAGAGCCTAGGCCGACCACTCCAATAAACTCAGTATGATAGAAGCCCCGCGTTCAATAAACCTTAAGGGCCTGGGTTAGGGCCTAGGCCCACTCATAGCCCAAGTTAGAGCCCAAGTCAAGGCCCAGCCCATGAAATGGTCAGACATCATTAAATGCTCTATAAATACACGTGGACCCCAGCAATTAAAGGTACGCATTCATTAATCACTGATTTGACTCTCTGAGAGCTTT
>Ga0214545_1004984_pt1 | contig 24426 bp, 11 predicted proteins | sample CNSS4metaG_FD_160064 | JGI IMG/M metagenome (GOLD analysis project Ga0214545, IMG submission 160064) | Root nodule microbial communities from cowpea collected in UCLA plant growth center, Los Angeles, California, USA - CNSS4 | ecosystem: Host-associated > Plants > Roots > Nodule | place: USA...
TATATATATTTTGGCGAAACTTGAACAAAAATTGTAGGGATGTCAAATTATATTTGTTATATATAAATTGATTTTCTTAATTAAAAAAATAATTTCTTTACATTATTTTTTGTTCAAAATAAACACTCATGACAATAGGCTCCAAACAATATGACAATAATATCTATGAAAGAGTAATATAAAGTTTATTATCAACAATAATATATATAACAAAAAAAGAAGACGCTTCCCCGGTCAAAGTCAAGAACTATGTGTTAAGGATCAACTATTAAAATTTCAGCTTGATCCAATGGTTAATGAAGTAGGAACCTTCATTTTACGAAAAGTGTGCAGTGTTGTCAACAACCAAACTACAATGACCGCGATAAAAACTGCTATCACTACAAAGCTCCGATTTAAAATCCGACCGATCAAAGTCAAGAACTATGTGTTAAAGATCAACCGTTAAAATTTCAGCTCGATCTAACGGTTAACGAAGTATGAACCTTCTTTTTACGAAAAATGTGCAGTGTAAAAAATAGTAGTGCCACATCAATCAAACATTGGAGAAAAAGAGAGGGAGTAAGGGAGCTCTTTTTTGAAAATGAGACAGAATGAGAATGAGTGGGCTGAGAGAGGTCTTGGGATCCCAAATGGGCTGATCTTGGGCTCTCTAACCAAGTCAGGCCCAAACCATATTAGAGCTTAAATAAAAAGAAAAGGGGTCTCACAATATATAAATAAAGTAATAATATATAAATATATTTTTTTAAAATATATAAAAAATAAAATAAAAATAAATTAATATAAATAAAACAATAACACATAAATATTATTATTTTTTAAATATATAAAAAATAAAGTAAAAAAAATATTGGGGGAGCCACGACTCCCCTTGTCAACACTATCTTCCACCCATATATATATATATATATATATATATATATATATATATATATATATATATATATATATATATATATATATAGATATATATATATATATATATATATATATATATATATATATATCATATAATTTTATATTCACCATAAAATTTCATATTTTCTTTCTAATAGAAAAATTAAAAGATAAAAATTTAATTAATAAATATAAATTTTTTTAGTGATTAATAAAACAAATATGTTCATTAAAAACTCAACTAAAAATTCAAATTAATTAAGAAAAAAATATTACTAAAAATTCAAATTAATTAAGAAAAAAATATTCTTATTATATTTCCTTTTTTTTCTTATACTCATTAAACCAATATTTTTATAGTACCTTATAGAAATATATAAGGTTTAAGGTTCAAAAATTGGTTGAATATGACTTGGGTGTGTTGCCTCACCAGTTGAAAGGAGATTAAAATTCTCAGATCACCCCTTTTGTTAAGTTGATAAGATGAGACATGAACAATAAATAAAATGATATAGTAATTAACAAAATCTTACAACTTCTCTCATTACCTGATGTGACAATATTTTTTTAAATTCTAATTTTTTTACTTTATTTCCACGTTGGCCATGTTTTTGAATGAACGTGTGCAAGAGAGAGAAGTTTTACGTGTTCGTGAGAGAAGTGAAGAGTAGTTATTCAGTGTTGTAGAAGTTATAAAGTGGGAAAGCAGTTACATAGTTTCGTCTTCCCCTCAAGCTGCAGTTCATACGTTAGTTTCATCTTCCCCATAAGCTCATTGCTTTGCCTTGAAACTGAACCCCATTTTTTTCGTTCATTCCCCGTTCGTTGTGGTTGTTGGCGACACTGTCGTTGGTGGAGAAGCTATAGGTTTACAAAGTGGTGGAAAATGTTGGTGGGTAATGGGTCTTCTCAACCTTCGTGGAAAGGACACATTTTTCCACTACTGTAGTTATTGGTATGGATATTGTAGGAGCGACATTACGTTTGGGAGATCAGAAAGTTGTTGGGAGGTAAGTAATATATTTGAAAGTGAGTTTTAGTGTATATTTTTGGTTGTGGGTGTTGGTTATAAATGTGGTGTTGCTTGTTGCCTGCAATTTGATTTTGGCTGGAAGGTGAATATATTACTGATTTGGTTTTTGTTCAAAAGGAAATGGCTGGCAAATGAAAAAGAAACCCTTCAATAGAAAATATGAAGAAGGATGTGAGTAAAGCAAAACCATCAAGGAGTAGAAAGAAAGCATCTGTGACTTATGTGAAAGCTTCTGATAAGAAGGAGGTAAGTTAAATAATGAATTTATGCATTAAATTGTTAGATTTATGATATTGTTTACATTTTTGGTTATTGTAAGTTGAATTCTTTACATTTTTTTAGGTTCGCATTGAGCATAGATGCCAAACCAAATACATTGTCGAAGCAAATGCACTACTAAGCAGTACTCATCGTGCAAGACTTGAATTAACACCTTTTTCTTCTTGCTTGCAGCTAAAGATGAAGTTGAATATCAACTATGCCTTGATAAGAGAGGTCCTTAGTTGATGGGTTCCCAATGGGGAGTTCATCCAAATTAGGCAGTAGTTGGTGAAGTTTGTTCAGATGTCAGTATATGTTTGGGGTAGAGTGTAACATGCGATGATGTTTTTGATAGTGAGTTGTGCGGGGAAGTGAGGTTGTCGTTTCCTTCTAAGGAAATAAAGATCACACACATTATTGAAAGGATGCAGGAGTTGGTAAGTGAAGCAGATCATGTGGAGAGTGTTTACCGACTATATGGATTTTTATGTTTTGTTGTTTTGTATTTCCTTAGGACCTTTAGGACTGTCACAAACCTGCCTTTTAGGTTATTAGATAACCTAGATAACTTGACAAAGTATTGGTGGGTGAGTTATGTTCACAATTTCCTCATTGCTTCTTTGAATCGTTCATCAATAGTTTACAAAGAGAGGGCAAATGACCACACGATATTTGTGTCGAGTTTAGTTGTTGTGGTTCAGGTATATGTGTTTTTCAATTTCAATAATTTAAATATGTTTTTTGTTTTGTGACGTGTATTAATAATGCAATATTTGTAAAAGGTTTGGGCTTGTCAGAGGCTTTCTTTGGGAGATATAATCGGTAGAGTAATGTTCCCCAAATATTTGTCTTGGTTGTTGCTCAGAATGCGAGGAGAAAAAAGTGTGAAGTTTTTTGAACGCAATCAAGTGTTATGTTCTATATATTTGTGCATTAAATTGAAATACATTTACGAGTGAGAAGAAGCACCCAAAAAAAATTTATATGCTAAGTATGCAGTGTATAACAGCCAATCCAATGGTATTGATTTGCACATTAGGTAATCCAGAAAATTATGACGTTCGTAGTTCAAAAATTAAAAGTTTGGGTTTAGCATTTAATTATTCAGCATTTAGAATAAGGTGTCATTGCATTGTGGAATATAGAGAGTGCATTATTGTGTTTGCAGTTGTACAAAATAAAGTATTTGGTTGTATAACATTAGATAGTTGTCAACCCATGTAATATTATTTGCACATATTGTAGTCGTTGTAATTTGACAACAACAACTTTAATAGGCCTTCAATGCATTTAACTACGAACCCATGTGTTTCAAAGTGCAAATCCATGATATGTGATATGAACATTTACTTTATTATTTTGTTTTATGATAAATTTGACTTGGGATTTGGAACCCAATTGTGTATTGTTGCAGGTTGCATTGGATTGAGGGTTAACCTAGGAGGAAATGAATCTTCCTATCATGGTTGATAAGGCACGTCCAGTGGAAAATAAAAAGAAAAGCGAATCGCTAGACAAGTTGAATGCTTATACGAGGTTGCTGTTGGAATTGAAACAAGAATTAGAGTTTATGAAGATAGAATTTTACAGCAGGGTTGTAGTAAAAGGATGTCACATTCAATCTGACAACAGTGGCAATTTAGAACCCCCAATTCATAGTGAGCAGATGTTGGTTGGTGCAACAACTACAATTGTTGAAGCTGTTGAAATTGGCGGAACCTCAACAATTCATAATGAGGACATTGGCGCAACAACTACGTCTAAAAGTGTTGAAGGTGATGGAAGTGCTGAAGCAACATATTTTGGCATTGAGGAGACAACTGCTGCTCTAGGTACAACAAGTGGTGAAGTTGCCACCATTGTTGGAGCTGCAACAACTGCTGAAGCCTTAATCATTGCGGCAACTGCAATCAGTGTTGGCCTTGCCATTAGTGTTGCACCTGCCATTGGTGATGAAAGTGGTCGATTTGTTGAAGCAGACATGAGTGGTGAAGTTCCCACGACTGTTGATCCGACCATAAGCACTGAACCTGAAATCAATGTTGAAGCTGCCCAAATTGGTGAAGAAGAAGAAATTCACAATGAACAGAAGGTCGTTGATGATGCGACTTTTAGTGATGATGTTGCGATAATTGTTGAGACACTAACCTTTGTTTCCCAACAGTTAGGCAATCTAGAAGCTGAAAACACTTTTGGTCCACACGTGTGTGCTTTTGAACATTTTGTATTTGATTAAGACACATGTAACACATATAATTTTTGGGGCAGATAACTCATGACAAAGCCCATGCGTCCCATTCTGAAGTGACACATGCCAACTTGAAGGAAGAAATGGTAATGGACATTCAAGTAACTGATCACAATCATGATCTCTTAGCTATTGTTCCATACATGAAACCAAATAGTCCTTTTCCTAAAGTACCTGGTCCTCATGTGGAGAAGTTATTTTTGTACCAAGTTATAAAAACAAAAGCGGTGAGGTGGGAATTAAGTTATTTTCGTTATTGTCGGTGTTATTTTCATAATTTTAATATAAATTTTTTTCTCATTAAAGATGTATATATATTGAGATAAATGACCAGATACTCACGAGTAGTGAAACAAGAAACTTCGCGCCTCGTGAATGGATTGACAACATGGTAAGGTTGGTGAGTTAAGTTATTTTAACATGAAGTGATTATGTTGACTACTTTGTGCTTGTCTGTGTATGTAGTCTATTTTCTTTGTAGCTAGCCACTTCATATACAAGGAAAAATGTTTGACAGGGAGCATCAATACAGTTATTTTTAGTCAAACTTACATGGTACGTCTACTGCTTTATTTATAAACTTTTGAAATTCATATGCCGAAGTTAATTATATTTATATTTTATCCAAGATAAGGTCATTCAAGATTGTGCTAAGCGGAAGGTTAACAGGCACATCAACTTCTTTCTATAAAAGATGTCTTCACAACCAAATTTGTGAGTATTCTGAATGCTCTTTGTTGTGGTTATAGACACCTTGTGTGTTTCAATTATTTTACTCTAATTTCCTTAATTTGTTTCAATTGATGGCACCTGTTCTTCATGATAACCATTGGTGGTGTTATGCTCTTCATTGGGAATCAAGAAAATTGTATGTTCTTGACTCTCTAACACACAAGTGTCCAAGGAGAAAACAGATTGATAATCATATTGTAAGTAGTGTGATGTTGTTTAATATGCAGAGATAATTTGTTTATTTATTTCGAAGATAAATTAATATGACATCTTACTTGGTTTGTTAAAAGGCCCATAATTTGAAGTACTTGTTTTCTATGTTAATTTCTCCCCCACCAAAAGAGAAACTAAGTTTTGAAGTAATCATTGAAGGCCTGCCACAACAAGCAAACTTGTAAGCTTTTGTCTGTGTAAATTGAAAGTTGAGAGGCATGTCAGACATGATGACTAATGTGATACTTGATTTCATTAAATTTCATTTTCATGTACAGGTTCGATTGTGGTATTATGGTCCTGAAATATCTCGAGCTTTGGGAACCTGTGAAAAAGTACGATGACAAAAGTATGTCTGCTTATATTGGCGTAAGAACATTGTGCATAGTCCAAATTATTTGTTTGTTATAGGGATGTGATAATTAAAGTTCAATGTACTAAGATGTTCATTCATGATGACAAGAAAAATTGCAACAATTTAGACAAATTACATCTGTGATTGGGTGTTGGATCTAGAAAATATTCACCGGGATAATGTTCTTTACGCAATTCAGTTCAACACTTTTGAATTCCCAACAATAGATTGATGAATTTTGAACATGGTTTTAAATGACAAGTTGTTTTTGATTTTTTTACATAATGACTTAAAGGATAGGCCATGTATATGAATTTTATTGGAGATAGTTATTCTATAATGCATTCATTATTGTTGTGCCAACTTTGACGCTGGAAACAAAATATTAATAGGTTTTGATGGTTGAATTACTATTTCCAATATATGTTCAAACCTACATGCGAATAAGTGCAAAATTATGCTTTAGGTTTTGTAAAGTTGTTATAGTGAAAGGTTTGATTATTGTTTTTGTCAGTGGAAAGGTGGACATGTTGGTGAGTCCCAAACTTTTAAAAAAATGTCAAACTGAATCAGTGCAAACCAACTTTTTATGGTTTTCACTTTAATATATAATCATAAACACTAACATATTCAGTTCATTGATACAATTACTTCGTTTGTTTAATTTCATACGTAACTACAAAACAATGAATTAAGTACTGCTAACCCAAGTGAGATGTTTTCATCCCATATTTAAGTGCAAAGTAATGATTTAGATTCTACTAACCCAAGTTAATTGATTTGAACAAAACCTTTCCTATGCTTCAGTTTCTTTATAAGTAGCACTTTGAAGACTCCGCTTGGTGCCATGAATAATATTTATAGTTTAGAAATTCAGTGACCTTAATGCAAGTAGTCATAATTTTTTCACAAAATACTACATTTGTGTTATATAATGATAATTTGTAGTGTCCAGTTTATGTGTAAACCTATGGGTTCTTAAGTGCTTATCTGTATTACTATGTTTTCAGTGATGATCATGTGGGTAGGAGGCCTTAAATATTTTGAACATCCTTCAGAACATGGAATTGGGGACTTTTGCTTGTCCTTGTAGGAATACATGCCACTCATTTTCACCCCTGTATACGTTTATCTTCATCCCATCTTTAAGTGCAAAGCAATGACTTGTGTTTTGCTAACCCAAGTTAATTGATTTGAACAAAATCTTTTCCCTGGTATAGTTTCTTTATAAGTAGCACTTTGAAGACTCTGCTTGGTGCCATGAATAATATTTATATTTTAGAATTATGTGACCTTAATGCAGGTAGTCATAATTTTTTCACGAAATACTACATTTATATTATATAATGATAATTTGTAATGTCCAGTTTATGCGCGAACCTGTGAGTTCCTTAGTGCTAATATATATTACTTTATTTTCATTGATGTTCATGTGGGTAGGAAGCCTTAAATATTGTTAATTTCCTTCATAATTTAACATGTGTGCTTCATGTTTGTACTTCTTAGAATAAATTGAACTCATTTAAACCAATGCTTATGTTTCTCTTCATCCCATCTTTAAGTGCAAAGCCATGATTTATGTACTGCAAACCCAAGTTATATGTTTTACACACCAACCGTAGTACCAAATACATACCTAAATTAAGGGTCAACGATGTCATACATTGATCACAAATTAATTAACACAATCCACATAATTTCTTCCACAAGTTCAAATATCACCTAACGTAAGTAAACTTTAAAGTGAGTTTAGATGCACATCCAAAAGCATAATATATAATGAGTCATATTTGTGATGCCCCTATGGTTGTGACTTTGATGATTGTCCTGCTTAAGTGTTTTTGAATTTCTTGAATGGATCAACGAGGCTTTTAATCCTATCATGAATGTTGTTGTACGTCAATTGCTCATCATCACTGATATCCTCTACTATTTCTACAAGGATTTTGCCCAAGTGCTCCACATTTGCATCCACATTCTTTTTTAAAGTTGTGTTAACATTGATGTGTACATCGTTGTCCAGATTTACTTCCACATTAGGATTCAAATTGGCTTGAACATAGTCTTAGGCATGTTCCTTTTGTCCCTCCACAGTATTTGAAGTTGCTACCTCTTAAATTGTTGGGCTACTGATGTCATGTTTGAAAACCTATGCCTTTCATGATAAGTTATGAAATTAAATATCTATTATGACTGCACCCCAACTTAATGTATAAATTATTAAATATTAGACCTTAACAATATTCCTTAGTGTGATGTTTAGGTACAACTTATCTAGATTAGGCTTCAATACGACCACTTCTTTCAGTAATATGACAGACTCAACACCAATTTGTGGACCACATTTAAGATGTGAAACTATTTTTTTGTGAACGTTGGCATAGACAGTATGTTTTTGGTCCTGATATAAAACTTTATCTACATTATAATCTATATTTAGCATGTTATTTGGGGACAAATTCAGCACACTTTCAAAATAAGAAAAGCAACCTTAACAGTGACAAGCAAATCACCCAACCCATTTGACTTACAGTCCTTCACAACACAGGCCACAAAAGCCAATATGTCAAAAAGTTTTGTGGTAAACATCAGAGTCACAATTTTTATGTCACCTTCCACTAAACCTACACTTGGTATAAGTTAAGCCATTCAGTTCATTTCACTGGTGAATTTTTTTTTCATTATTATATATATATATTTAGAAAAGGTTGTTCCAATATTATATTACCATGGTGTTTTATGAACATGGTGGCCCATTTTCATGCATTTATTCCAAAATCATGAGCAAATGTTGCTACAGCAATGTCCTCCATAAATTGTTGCGTTGACTGGCCTTGACTTGCCTCACAATTCGTCATCACTGATTGAAAATTTCTTGTAGGACTAGAGATAAAAGACGTTGTTTCACTACAGCGAGTCGCATGAATGTTTGCAAGTCGAATTCGTCTACGTCCAGAGCCTGCCATGGTTCCATTTTCCCATGCTGTAGTTACCCACAAGAATAAAAAGCTAAGGAAGTACAATCATTTAGTGGGTTTTATTATTTTAATAATATGCTAGATCATGAGGCGTTTCATGTGAGTTGCTGAAGAGAGTCTTGAGAGCATCAGAACAAGAGTAAAGAGAGTGTAGGGTGCACATTGGAGAAGGGAATCCAGGTCAATGGAGCCGCTATTTCCTGTTTTAATGATATTATATGCAATTGTGTTATATATTGATGCATGAAAGTCTTCTTTTGAACCAAATTATTTTATCGTTTAACCACGTGATCTTTGTTGTATGTGATTTTAGAGAGAGTATGTGTGTGCTTGTAGTTTCCGTTGTATAGGGTTCTCTTTGTGACCTCATCACTGCTATCATTATTATGATTCTTCTTTTTGGCTTGACATGATGTTTATAGTTTTTCTTCTAAATATGCCACACTTATTATTGTTATTATTATTATTATTATTATTATTATTATTACTACTATTATTATGATTTTTTTATTTTATTTTGCTATTATTATTATTTATTGTACCACACCTAGTCGGTCTAAGCCGAATAATAGTAATTACCATATACATGCTAAGGTACCCGGACTAAACACTAAGAAGCGACATTGATAAAACAAGCCAAAAACAACAATAACGACCTAAGTCGTTAAAGGGTAACCGGCCTAGGCCGACAACTCCACGAAAATAACCAAGGACTTGGCAAAAAATAGAACGTTTCAATAAGATTCACCAGCCCACAATAATCGAACTAAGGGTTTGGGCTAGGGCGCAGGCCCACCCACAACCTAAACAAGGGCTTAGCCCATGACGTGGCCAAACATAATTAATAATCTATAAATACGCATGGACCCCACGAATTAAACGTACGCATTCATTACTTCCCTAATCACCAGATTTGACTTTTTGAGAGATTTCGTTGACTTGAGCTTCAGAGTCCCTTCTGTAGGTAACCCGTCCTGGGTACAGACCGACCGTTTCGAGATACCCATAAGTGATATATATCAACCGGGAAGAAGCCTACTAAGGAGATGACAGACCAGGGTAAGGTAATACTTGTGTCTGACATATCTTGTTTGTTCTCTGCAGGAACATTTATTGTTATTATTTTTATTTTATTTTACTATTATTATTATTATTATTATTTAATTTTCCTATCATTATTATTATCATTATTTTTAGTATTATTATTATTACTTGCGAACACATAGGCGATGTCACGTCTGTGTGTTCGTATTTTTTAATTTTCAAGAAATTTAAGTTAAGATCAATAATAAATATATAATTAATTTTTAAAATAGTTGTTAAATGTAAAATATAAAAAAAAAATATATGTACAAAAATGTTTTTTAAAATAATAGTTTAAGACAAAAAAAAGATTTTAGAATAATGATTAAAAGTAAATTATTTATATTATAAAATAATTAATTTTTAAAATAATTAAGGGTAAAACTAGTATAAAATGTGGTAACAAAAGAGAGAATCCTCTTTATATAAATTTTATCTTATTATTTTATCTTATTAGTGTTATTATTTTATTATTATTGTTTTATTTTTTCATTATTATTATTATTATTATTATTATTGTTTTGTTTATTATTATTATTATTATTATTATCATTATTATTGTTCTTGTTCTTGTTCTTATTATTATCATTATTACTATTTTATTGCCCATGTGATATTTTAGGGCATTGGTTATGTGTTCATCCTGGTTTGTATATTGTATGGTTGTCCAGGATTGTGTGTTAGGTATAATACTTTGTTTTGATGGTTTAATGTGGATTTATTGTGATTCTCTAGGATGAGTGAAAGCAAGGATATGGGTGTGTTTTATGTATGACCATGTGATATTGTGTACTTGAGTTCAATTTAATGATATGAAATGTATTTACTTGTCGTGGATGCATATTTTGCGTGAATTAAGTGTATTGTGTAAATATGTTTATTGGAACCTATTGTAGAGTGCCAAAAACCAGTAAATTACTAGTTACTAGTGTGGTGTTTGACGGAACGGTGTAAACCGCCAAGAGATAGGCCACAAAGTGAACTCTAGAGCAAAACCCAAGAGTTTGCGCTTGGCGACAGAAGTGTTCCTGCCAAGGGGTGTGTTGTAGAACTGTGCCTAGACCAATATCCAATGGGTTGGCACCCCGCGACGCCAAGTGTCTTGTCAGGTAGTCTGGAACGCGAGTTAGCCTAACGACGTGGGTGTTGCGCTAGGCGGTTTCGGATGCAGAGTTGAATTGTGTGGAGGATACTACACAGTTTTGGATGGAGGTCTTGAGGCAATGCTTGGCTTGGGGCCTAGTTACGAGTGTAGCTTGTATTGGGGTAACACGCGGCCACTCGAGGTTGTACCCTGGTGGTTTGGAAGTCCAGTGGAGTGTGCAAGATCGTGGCACGTATGGATGGTTGTACCCTATCTGTGTGTGTTTGACAATGATCATGTAACTCGTTACATGGGAGCAGAGGTTAATGCAGGTGAGCACGTGGATACTTAGAGCCAAAGAAGGGCCAACTTGGGGAATTGTACATGGACTTATTTTATGGATTTTTTATTATTGTGTAATCAGTTACTAGTAATAATTTTACTATTTGTAAGCGTTGAACGCATTTATGTTTTTTGTTATATTTTGGCGCTTATAAAATAGTTAAAAAATTTCCTGCGTTTTTGGGAAAGTAATTTTAATAAAGGTGGTTCTTATTTATTTTTATCTTATTTTTAATGTTAAGTAAAAATGCGGTTCTTATTTATTTTTATCTTATTTTTAATGTAAAGTAAGTAATATCCGGCTAGGATGTTACATATAACAGCTGTAGTGTTTTTGGATGCATTCAAGAAGTTCAAGAATCACTTAATACCATCATTTACTTCGACCAATAACCACCTTCCACCCATTGTAATGCTGTGTTTTTTGTCTTTAATGTTGTTCTTGTTTAATTTTCAGTTGCGTTGCACTTTATCAAACTAAATGCTATAGAATAATATTTATTTTGTTAAATCCACTCCTTACCCTCACATGAATGAGAAACATTGGTCTAAGGTTTTCAAAGCAATTTTACTGAACTCATTCAATGCCCATACTGATGTTCCACGTGTGGATAAAGTTTAATCATTCTGATTTTAATTTCATCCACATATGCAAAATGGGGAACAAGATGACCCTATATGCTTGGATAACATTAATTTATTACATGAAGATTGTGGTCTACGTACATCCGATGAGGAGGATAACTTTGATAGTGCTAACCTCATTAACCACCTTGAGGATGGTAGTCTGCCTACTGTTGGAATGCAATTTGACACTGCAGAAGACATTAAGACTTCTTACAAAAAACATGTTGTCAAATATGGTTTTGGAGTGCGAATTCGGACCTCAAAAAAGGATGACAATGATCACTTGTGTTACCTTAAATTAGTTTGCTTAAGGGAAGGTAAGTATATGTCCCAAATCCCGCCTGAATTGAAGATACACCTTACCCAAAGAGAAAAATGTCCAGTCTGCATAACAACTGTCAAAAAACCACAAGCATGGATAGTAAGGATTGTGGTTCATGAGCACAATCATGACATTAGTCCTACAAAATCAAGGTTAATACATGGAAATAGAAGGTCGAATTTGAAGCCAAGAGAACCCTTGATATTAATGACCAGACCGGTGTACATTTGAACAAGACTTTTAGGTCCTTGGTAGGCCATGCAGGGCATTTTGAGAACATAGATTTCGTGGAGCGAGACGCAAGAAACTACATCGGCCAACAAAGACGCGTGTTTAGGAAGGAGGGACATGGGCAAGCGTTGATGGTACATTTCTCAAGAATGAGAGAGTTTAATAATGAATTTTATTATGAGATTGACACAGATGCAGATAATAGAATCATTAATGTTTTTTGGGCAGATGCAAGGAGTAGAGCATCATTAGTGGATTTTGGTGATGTTGTCTCATTCGATACTACATACCTAACCAATAAATACCACATGTTGTTTGCACCCTTTGTTGGTGTTAACCATCATGGGCAATCAATTCTACTAGGTTGTGGATTGTTGTCTTCAGAAGATACCTCAACTTTTTCATTGCTCTTTCGATGTTGGTTGAGGTGCATAGGGAATAGGGCACCAGATAGGATCATAAATGACCAATGCAAAACAATGAAAAATGCTATTGCTATTGTATTTCCCAACACCAGACATCAGTTGTGTTTTTGGCACATCATGAAGAAAGTCCTGGAAATATTAGGTGGATTAACAAGCTACAAGACCTTAAAGCATGGTTTGAAACAATTGGTTTACGAGTCTACCTCTAGTATTGATTTCGAGTTAGGTTGGGAACAATTCATATCCAAGTTCATCTTATAAAATAACGAATGACTTTCAACGATTTATGAGGAAAGAAGTAGATAAGTTCCTTGTTATTTAAAGTCACAATTTTGGGCTGGTATGTCCACCACACAGAGAAGTGAGGGTATGAATGCCTTCTTTGATGGTTTCATTAATTCTACCATAGCACTCAAACAATTTATCATCCAATATCGGTCAAAGGCCAAGAAGAAAATTGAAGCGGACTTTGGTTCATTAAATACCACCTACCTTGTGCCACTCAGTCATTTATTGAAAGGCAATTCCAAGAAGAATGCACGCATGCAAAGCTTGCTGAAGTTCAGCAAGAGCTAAGGAGTAAGATTAATTACAATATCAAGAGTTGTGAATGTGATGACATCCATTCAAATTACATGGTTAAAGAAGAGTGCATACGTAATGGGGAAAGTGGTAACAAAATGCATGAAGTTCTATTTGATAAAGTCAGTCTAGACATTCAATGTACTTATCTTTTGTTTGAATTTAGAGGTATTATATGCCAACACTGCTTTCTTGTTCTTGCATAAGAGAAAATTAAAAGTTTATCACCCAAGTACGTTTTGAAGAGCTGGAGCAAATGCGTTCGACGACGACACACTTACATAAGAGAGTCATACAAAGATAATAATGAGGAGCTCCATGTAGAAAGGTATAACTTAATATGTAAGAGATTTTATGAAATTGCAGAAGTTGCTTGTCAATTTGAGAATGGAACAAAGTCTGTGCTAACCCAACTTGACTCCATCTGTGCAAGTCTTGACTTACCTATATTGAATATAGTAAGTACCCCTTCACAGTTGGTTAAGGAAAAATTGACCGAAAATTCAATGCCCATGACGGACAATATGGTACGAAACCCTTTACATGTTAAGAGGAAGAGTCAACCTCGAACAAATAGGCTTCAGTCAACAATGTAGAAGGTTTCCAAGAAATGGAAATCCAGAGCGACATCAAATAAATCCACAAGGGATCATGGTGTAAGTTATTCTCCAACATCACTTTCTTGTTAGGATAGCTTTTAATTATATTTAAATGGATTCTTTCAAAATTACTTCATTAGGCCCCATATATGATGTTAAATTTTCAAGAAGTGAGCATTAACATGCAAACTGCAACAACCACAGTTCAACTAAGCACTGGCATGAGTGATTCACACAACCTCTTCTCACCCACACCTTGCTCAGGTTTTATGTCTATTGTTACGTCATTCCACAACAATATGGAAACACAGATGTCTGCAAATGAGGACTTCATTAAGTACTTTATAACTCTACTGTCATTCATTAAGATCCAAAGCAGTACACATATGTCATCACTTTAACCTTCCTTGCAGAAGACAGTGACATGATTTGGATGCTTATTTTGTCCTATCATTTTGGACACCATGGCATACATAAAGAGTACTTTGGATCTTTTGTATCTCTTTGATGATGACATGGTAAATGAAGGTTAATTGTGCACTTCTATTGTTATGTAAATTTTTTTCAATCACACGTAAAGGCCAAACATTATAGTCAACGGAGGTTAGCACTTATTTTGTTGTAGATTTGTAGATATTGTCCTCCATGCACTTAATTTGTATATTTTGGATAAATTATTTGGTCACATTCTATTGTGGTATAGTTCACCTATGCTGATGTTTAAGGTTACAGTGAACAAAATTTTCATTACAAAGTTCTTATATTTAAGTTTACATTATCCAAAAAAATTTCAACTATGTTAGCACATACTTATGCATAGGTTCACAATTATTTCGCACCAATATAGCACTACCAAATAAAACATAAGTTCATCTTGGTAAAAAATAAATTCTTATTTAATGATTGCCACCTAAAACAATTTCAAATTACATGTCAAAGGTTAGTTTTTCTCCTTTATTATTTTAACTTAAGGCCTCCTAACAATATGGATATGAATGAAAAATAAGTCATATAGATTCACACTTATGCAGCCGCGGGTTAGCGAATAAAGTATAAACTACAAATTAAGAGTATATAAGACAAAATTAGTATTTCTTGCACAAATTATGACTACTTCCAATAAGTTCACATAATTACTAAACTATAAATAATATTCATGACATGCAGTGGGGTGTTCAAACAATTTATTGAAGTAATACATCAACATCAACATCAACATCAGTGAAAACCAATTAATTAAGATTACCACTTATGAAGGCACGTTTTAGCACATAAAGTAGTCATTGCAATTTAATAGTATGTAAGACAACTTTAGTATCTACTGCACAAAGTATGACTACTTCTAGTAAGGTCACACAATTACAATATTATAAATATTATTCATGGCATGAAGCGGAGTCTTCAAAGTGATATTTATAAAGAAAATGAAGTTGGGCAAAGGTTTTGTTAAAAACATTTAACTTCATTTAGTAGTAGTTATGTCATTGCTTTGCAGTTATAGATGAAATGAAGACAAACATACGCATGGGTTTAAATGAGTTCACTATATTCCAACATGGACAACCTTGAATATTTAAGGCCTCTTACCAACATCAACATAAGTGAAAACCAACTAATACAACTTAGCACTTATGAAATCACAGGTTAGCACATAAAGTATCCATTGCAATTTAACTGTATATAAGACAAAATCAGTTATTCCTACATAAATTATGATTATTGCCAATAAATTCACTTATTTCATATATTATAAATATTAATCATGACGGACGGTTAAAAATGCAAGTTCTAAAGAAAGTGAATTATGTCACAAGTTATGTACAAAATATTTCACTTGGGTTAGCAGCACTTATATCATTGCTTTGCAGTTACATATGGGATGAAGTCCTAACTTATCCTAGGTTAGCACTTATGAACCCATGGCTTAGTAAATACATGATAGTGGAATTTAACATTAGTCATTCAAAATCTTTCTTTGCTGTATTTAACTCTTTAACCTAGGCGCACATTTATCAAATGCGCACTTCAACATACAATAGGAATCGAACAAAATGATTCAAATCCATTGAACTTAGTTCAATAAAATACAAAAATAACAACCAAATAGTAAGGGGAATTAATCAATGAACAATATTAAGAAAAATGATGTTCTAAACATCACTTTTACAATTTCATAATTAATCTACAACTTAAATCATAACAGGGAAGCAGAAATGTATCACACTGTTTAAAGAAAATGAAATTAAATTCTAACATCAGTACAAAGATACAACAACTTCTAAGTGAGTCGTTTCCTCCTCGCTTAAGTTACAAATAGAGTTCGTATTGCTTGACTCTTGAAATGATTTCTCGGTTCATCCTTCAATCAGTGGTACAAATTACTGCTTTACGCTTGCTCCCTGTTATGGTGCCGACCAACCTCTTGCCCTTGTTGTTGCTGAGGAGTAATTTCAACAAATTCACACATATTCTGCTGGTCGTATTCATCAAAGTGTTCGTCTCTACCATATTCATATGCTTTTGTTGGAACCTACTGTTTGAAATTGTTATTCCTCGTATCAGTCATTATTGCTTTAAACTCTGCCATTGCCTTCCGTAGTTCTAAATTCTCTGCTTCTAATTTATCTACTTCTATTCTTAAGTGTTCCTCGTCTTCTTCGCTCTCCTCAAATCTTGTACCATATTTCTCAAAATTTTCATTCATAAAAGGATGAGAAAGCACAAAGTTTGAAACACCAACATCCATAACCATCTACAACATTACCCAAAAAACAACTTCAAAAATAAAATTCAATAACTACAACTAACTACTCATACAAAATCAAGTTTCATACCTTGTTCTTATTCAAAGCAATAGTAATTTTGTCCTCTACTACTTTCATATCCATTCATTACAATACTCGTGGAAACTTTGTGCTTGATTTTCCAATATTACATTTTGGAATTAAGAAGTGCTCAAACAACCATAACTAAAACAAGTCAACAAAAACCAAATAACTCAATACATTCATTCCTATTTGAAAAAAATCAAAATTTAATTCAAAGGAATTGATTACGAATTACCTATAACAAGTACACACAACTATAAGACCCGAGAAATTTAATTAATTAATTAATAAGTGCGGGTAGTGGGAGCCTTTATGGCAATTAATGCTAGCTTGTATGATGTTGAATAGTATAAGCTTAAGTGGTTGAGAGTACTTGATTGTGTTAGGAGGACTTGAGTTCGAGTCCTATGTATGCCATTTGTGAGTTATTTTAATCACTATTATTGTAATCATAATATGCTTGATCATGATGAGTGACAATATAATCTTAGAATTATAGGAATTATTATGAAACATGAATTGGTTGAATGGTTGTGCATTGACTTGACATTTGCATGGTTGTATCCTAGAATTATAAGAATTATTATGAAACATGAATTGGTTGAATGGTTGTGCATTGACTTGATATTTACATGGTTGTGTATTCGAACCTTGGTAGACATGAATTAAGTTTCCTTTTTGCCAAAATTCTATTTGGCATGAAGGTGAAGGGCCAAACAAACCCTACCTGTCAAAGGGTAGCTAGGAAGGCTGAGAAAACTTTCATGGAACAGCCATTGAATGTCAGTTAAGTTTAGTTTAATGTAATCTTCGTTTTACCAACATTAAGCCTAATTAAGTTGTAGTAATGAGCATTGGTGAGAGGAAAATAGTGAGTTTTGAGACTTCCATAGGCTGAGAACTTTGGAGAGTGTGTTCTGGAGAGCGTTGGTATGTGTGCTTGAAGGGAGGAAAGAGGGGAAGTCTTTGTGGAACCAAAACAACACTCGAATTATGCAAGCTTGAGCAAGAAAACCAGGTTAGGGGAGCTTCTTTACGTGTATATATAATTTGTGATGTTCTTCGTCGTATAATGCGTGAATATAATGCCTTTGCATGATCAAATTCTCTCTGTTTGTGTTTTTGGAAAATTTCCAAAAACCTCTTGGGGGGACCTTCAAAGTCACCATGCGACTCATGTTAAAACAATCCAGTTTCTGGGTTTTTGTTAAGAACCGCCTGGCGGTGAAGAGTTGCCGCCAAGCGATGTGTGGTAGTGTTCTTTTCATGTAAAACGTTGCTTTCATATTTTCACACAACAGAAATCGCCAAGCCCTAGTTTTATACCGACAGGCGCCAGGTCCCTGATTTCTGGGAGTTGGGCGCCACCAGTTTCATGTCTGTACAGTTTTCATAAAACTGCATTTTCCGGTTCGTTAACCGTTCGATTTAGGTGAAATTTTGGTAGGTGATCCCTAACATGTTATTCTTTACTTTGAATGGTGCAGATTTGATTTGGAGCTCTGTAGCTAGAGATATATGTTACTCATAAATGCCGGTTTGGAAGTCTTTAAAATGCATGAATAATTTCTTGATAATTTCAAGTAACTACTAATATGGAATGAGTTAGAATCATGGTTGGGTTATGTTGTAAGTCTTTATGAATTTTAATGTTCCTTTGGGTTAGTCACATGTTGAGAATTGATTTATTGGAGAATGCATGTGTATCAATATAAATTAAATTGTTGCATAGGAGGTGTGAAGTGGTATATTAATTTGCATTGGTGCATAGAATCATATGCTTAAGTTGTTAAAGTGTTGCTGCTTTATATTTGATTTGAGCATGCATTATTCATAAGTTGGAATTGAATGATAGCATGGATTTAAATGGTGGAGTATATATATGAATATGTAGAGATTGATGCATATGATATATGGTGATACTTATGTACGCGTATGCTAAAGCCATCTAAATTGAGATTGTGCATATGATTCATGTTGATTTCTAGAAGCCTATATTCTTGATTATGGATATGCATAATTATAAGAGTAGGATTGATTTTACTTTGTTTTGGGTGCTAAACTACTAAAGTTTCGCTACGGGTATAGCACATGGCGACACATGGGTGGCCGCCAAGTGATAGGACAATCAGGGATATCCCTGGAGCAGGTGGCATCTGACGGAGAGGAGTGACCCGCCAAGCGATAGCCTTAAAAATAGTGGGTCAAGATCTGAAAAGCGCCTAAGAGGTGTCCGCCAGGCAGTCTGCATTGTAATGTTGCCTAGTAGCGCTAGGCGATAGTGCAAAGAGCAGTGTGTTCTGTTGGCTTGTGTTTTGCATGTTTGTGATGTTGGGCTTGGACAAGGTGATGCTTGACTGTGTCAAGAGCGGTTAGGTTCATGGCTGGTGGTGAACTCCTGATAATATGAGCAATGATGTTCATATTATGATGCTCATGTGAGGATACGAGCGGGGTGGTTCGTATGTTCTGTACTCATACTTGAAGGCTGCTTCGAGTGGGGAAGTTCGTAGCTGTTGGATCACGTGTGTTGGACTACGAGCGGGGAGGTCCATAGAGTTGGACTACAAGTGGAGAGGTTCGTAGAGGCAGGACCATGAACGGGAAGGTTCATGGAAGCATGTATATCCTTGGTCCATAGTCCAATATCGGTATAATGTGCTTGGAATAGTAGTTTCAGGTGCATAATGAGACTTAGAGTTTTACACGACCTGTGACTTGTTTCTTTGAACAGGCGTGGTTTACGAGGTGATACCTTAAGGATGGACTTTGTTATGGCATTGCTTGAGTTATGGCTCAAAATGGTATCCCTTGAGTTGTACCTCGGGATAGAGGGTAAACATGTGGCATACCTTGAGTTATGGCTCGGAATGGCATTCCTTGAGTTGTAGCTCGGGATGGCGAATGGACACGAGCATTCCTTGAGTTGTGGCTCAGATTAGCGAGTGTTGTCGGTATGAGTGTGTGAATTGTGGCTCGAACGAATGGGTCTGTGAAGATTGCCCTCTTTGATGTTAGCAGGTGAGTTTGGTAGTCTTGGGACAAATAGGAACTATGATTCGTATTGGGAACTCCACCTGTCGTTATAGAGTATGGTCCATAGTAGGTTTCCCGCACGTATTCTACGAGTTGTGGCTTGTAGGTGGAGGCATCAAAAGGTATCTTGAGGTTATCATCTAAAGACGTAAAACATGGATAACATGGTGGTGGTTGTGTGGTATGAAATCAAATGATAGAGTTCTTTTGATGAGTGTATGCATATATATTTGAATTGTATATATAATTTGATATTGTTAGCTCAACCTATTTGCTTGTGTTTGGCGATGTTAGTGTAATACGTTACACGGGAGCAGATGATGTTGCAGGTGGTGTTGGTGAGGCATAGAGTCGGAGCGGGGATGCTTGGGGATTTGATTTTATTGTTTACTTTGATTACTTTGTAACTCATATTTTGATTTTCCCAACTTTGGAAATATAAACACTTGAAGTTTAAATTATATTTATTATGAATGACGATTAAGAAGGATTTTAAATTTCCCACGTTTTGGGAAAGACATTTAATTAAACGTGACTTTATTTTTTTATTTTATATTATTTAAATTTAGTAATATTCGACCTGGATGTTACAACAACCAACAATGTGGAAATCTCTCTTGTTTCCTTTCTCCATTAAGAACATGGATGCATTGCATATGCTCCTAACTAAGTATTCATAAACAAGTCCACCCAATTGTATTTCCCAAGACTACTAAGGTCATCCACAATGGTAAAAAATATGGGAAAAATTGTTCCCATGCGACTTGGACAAAGGAATTCGGATATTCCCAATAAAATATAAAGCCTACAATAATCCTCCAAGGTAACCTCATCCCTACATCTTACTAGAAAATCATATACCATGTCAACATCAACACTTTTGTTATTCAATAATTTCTTACACTCGCACTGCACATCAACCTCATCTAAGTTAATACTCTCACCATGAACCCTTAAACATAGTCTCAAACAAACATCAAATAAAGATAAACGAACAAATTCATTACTTATTAAAAACCCACCCCTCCTTTCAACCCACAAACTAATTAACGAACTAAGAAGTTTCCTACTAATTTTTAGACTTCCTTTCAACATGGTGAACCATCCAAATGGTGTTCCTTCAATAACAGACCTTTGTTCCGCACTTAAATTATTATTTAAGGAAGCAATATACTTCGTCCGACAAAAATGCCTAAAAGTCTGCACATAATAATGACTACAACTTATAAAATGTCATTCTATAAATTAATTAATAATAAAAAAATTAAATATCAAACCTTGACCTCATGCTTCTTCTCACCACCGCATTCATTACTTTCACTATAATCAACCATTATCGTATTGCCTATGTAAACAATTGATGTCACCTCCTGTCATATATGAAAAACCAATACCTTGACTTAGCACTTAAAAACTAAAAGGTTAGCAAATATTTTTATTCCCACCTAACATAAATTCAAACCAAGGAAAGTAATGCATGGTGAAGTCATAAACTGATTACGAACACTGATGTGAAAACACTATACATATACAATCCCAACTCATTAACTATTCACAATCCATATCACCCATCGCCAACTCAAGCAAACAAGACATCATATGTGCAAAAGCAATAGCATGGCTTAGGCACTTAAACACTAACAAGTTAGCAAATATTTTTATTCTCACCTTACATAAATTCAAACCAATGAAAGTAATACATGGTGAAGTCATAAACTGATTACGAACTGTGATGTTCAAACACTATGCATATACAATCCCAACTCATTAACTATTCACAATCCATATCACCCATCACCAACTCAAGCAAACAGGACATCATATATGCAAAAACAATACCCTGGCTTAGCACTTAAAAACTAAAAAGTTAGCAAATATTTGTATTCCCACCTTACATAAATTCAAACCAATGAAAGTAATACATGGTGAAGTAATAAACTCATTACGAACTCTGATATGCAAATACTATACATATAGAATTCCAACTCATGAACTATTCACAATCCATATCACCAATCCCCAACTGAAGCAAACATGACATCATATGTGCAAAAACAACACCCTAGCTAAGCACTTACAAACTAACATGTTAGCAAATATTTTTATTTCCACCTTACATAAATTCAAACCAATGAAAGTAATACATGGTGAACTCATAAACAGATTTTGAACTCTAATGTGCAAACACTATACATATACAATCCCAACTTATTAAATATTCACAATTCATATCACTCATCCCTAACTCAAGCAAACAGGACATTATATGTGCAAAAACAATACTCTTGCTTAGCACTTAACAACTAACAAGTTAGCAAATATTTTTATTCCCAACTTACATAAATTCAAACCAATGCGTTGCAAACCAATATTAGTTCCTATAACAAATCAACCTTGCAAACCAATCCCACTAAATCACTTCCAATAACAAAAAAAAAAAAAAATTATGTTATGTTAAGTCTTTTGAAAACTTTAGGCCACTATCCCACAATGGGTTGGGTTCAACAACGACGCTTTCAACAACACATCATACATTGAAGAAAAAAAATACCTTTTCAACAATGTAGCGCCACAGGATCAACAAAAAGACCAAAGCTTGAGATTTCGATTGAGAATGACTATTTTATACACCAAAGCTTCCTTTTCCGATGTTCAACAACTTTGTAACAAAAAAAATGCAAACTTTATCAAATATTCTCCAAAAAGGAAAACAAAAATGCCTCATTTCCAGCAAAGCAGCACAAACAACACAGAATACCAGCACTTTCCTGCAGTGGGTAAAATCAATGTCTTCTACACCACCAACGAGGAAATCAACAACCACTTCAAAAACAACCAGTTGGGAACTAAAAAAAACTTTGGGGATGGAGGAACAACAGACTGCTCTCCACTTCTCTCACGGGCTTCACTCTTCCTCTCTCGCTTGCTCTCCACTTCTCTCACGAATCAAGGAAGCAGTTCTTTCTCGTGTTTTCTCTCTCTGGTCTTCACCCACTAAAAAACATGGTCAAGCTGGAAATGAAGTAAAAAAAAAAATTTTAAAAAGGTTTGTCACGTCAGGTAGTGAGAGAAGTTGTAAGATTTTGGTAGTTACTATATCATTTTCCCAACAATAAATAATACATTACACAATTACAAACTGAAACATAATTATATGTTTTTAGAGAATAAAGAACAAAATGATAAAAAAAAATAATAATGGGTGTAAAATAAAAAAATAAAAAATAAAAAGGGATGGATTTTGAATTTAATTAATAAAAAAATAATAATGGGTGTAAAATAAAAACGGGTGAATTTTGAATTTAATCAATTTTATAGATTACGACTATTATTGTGTAAACTGATAATTTATGCTAGTAGAATAAAATCCTATAAATAATAAAATCTTATTATTAAATATTTAATGTGATGAAAGTGAAAATCAAAATTGAAATATCTTTTAAATTAAAAATAATATCGTGATTCACATGCAAAGTAATTAGTTTTTAATAGAGTTGTCAAAATGGGTAACTCGGTCTGACCCGGCTCAACCCATCACGGGTTGATGATTTAGTGAGTTAACCTAACCCAACTCACTTTTTAGCGAGAAAAAAAAATTTGAACCCGACCCGGCCCACCACGGGTTGGCGGGTTAAACGGGTTGGCTCACGGGTTCACTTAATTAAAAAAAATACAATTTTTTTATTTTTTTCAGTCAAAACTAAATTATAATTCTAATTAAAATCTAAATAAACTTTAATACAATCCAAATACAAACCAAAATAAAAAAAATACAAATTATTTATGTGTTGGCTAAAAAAAACCTAATATGACCCAAATGTAAAGTTCAACTTGATAAAAAACACTTGTGTTACCCTTTTATCTGCGGGTTGGTGAGCCAACCCGGCTCACCACAGGTTCAACCCGAATGAGCTTGGTTCTAGATGAGTTGGGTTAAAAATTAACTCATTGAAATTTGTAAAAAAAATTTAACCCAATCTGAACCCGTGGTGAACCGAGTTAGCTCGCGGGTTTCAACCCATTTTGACATCTCTAATTTTTAATAAGAAAAACTACTTTATGGATTAAATATTTATAGATTGAAATATATAAGTGTTAATTAAAACACCACGTAGTTTTTATTTTTGATTATTGGTAATTAATCTATAATTGTCCAAATTAATATACACTAGTAAAAATATATGTGCTACATTACATTCACAAGTGTATTATTTCTTTTATGATAATAAAAAATAATAAAATTAATATTATTATTAAATTAAATATAAAAATTTTATAATGTAAATTATTTTTATTTATTACAGAAGATTTTATAATTAAAAATAAATAAATTTAAAAAAACAATCAAATTGAATAAAACAATTAAATTCAACGAAACTGTTACTTAAAAAGCTAAAATTGATAAAATAGTTATTTTAATTAAAAAACTTTTATTCAAAAGATTAAATTAAAAAACAAATACAAACACAGATCTCCTTTATTTATATATATATATATATATATATATATATATATATATATATATATATATATATATATATATATAT
>Ga0214545_1004991_pt1 | contig 24393 bp, 23 predicted proteins | sample CNSS4metaG_FD_160064 | JGI IMG/M metagenome (GOLD analysis project Ga0214545, IMG submission 160064) | Root nodule microbial communities from cowpea collected in UCLA plant growth center, Los Angeles, California, USA - CNSS4 | ecosystem: Host-associated > Plants > Roots > Nodule | place: USA...
ATAAAAAAAAAATATAAATAGAAATAAAAATATATATATATATATATATATATATATATATATATATATATATATATATATATATACATATATATATATATATATATATATAGCTAATAGTTCATTAAACATGTTCACAAAATATAGATAATGTTTACAAAAAGATGAAAAGAACCAGAACTAAATTGTTATCTCCATTACATGAATATACATGCTGAGGTCCCTATCAACACCAAGTTGGATCATAGTGCCTTCCTTGAATCCATTTTTATTGCAGCAGTCTTTCCACCCACAAGTTAAATAACATTGACTGTTATTTTTTCCAGACCATCTAATTTTGCAAGGCCAACAATCACCTTCTGCATTCACCAATAAATAGCGCTTCCTCTGTTTAACCAAAGCTTTTCCAGCAAATTCAGAATCCAAGTATTGAAAGAAGTTTGAATTTTAATAAATTAGAACACATCAAACAAATTGATAATTCAAATAACTAAGTTTAAGAATCTGTTACCAGTGAAGAAGATTTTGCATCATTTGAAGATAAACATTTTGACATTGAATGGTAGAAGTCTGCAGGATCATAACCTCCATCATTTGAAGATATTCCATCATTTGAAGATAAGGCTTCCGAATTGTTAATACTCACCAAATGCGAAGTATAATCAATCTTAATGGCTTCAGCAGAAAAAACCTTGAATAAAAACGTATCTTTGCCAACATAATTCATGTGTATGGCTTTGTTTTCCTTCAGATCTTAGTATTGACATATCTCCAACAGACCTTCATGTATTATAAATTCTCCATTCTCTAATTTCTGGATACCAACATCATGTTTCTTCTGATGCGGATCAATAAGTTTAAATTTGTTGATAGTCAATTCATGTCCCCAAAAAATAACAAAGGAGTCATCTAGGCGAATGGTTTTCTGCAAGCAAGTTAAACATAAACAAATCATTTAAAGCAAATGTTTTAGATAATGGGATACAATGATTCAAAGTTTTAAATAGTACCTCAGATACTAATATCTCTGATTTAAACAAGTCATAAACCTTGAAGAAGACAAAGTGCGTTGCGGCATAGAAAGCATATTGGGTGCAGGATAATTGATTTCTTCCATGGGTAAACTGAAAATTCTAAACTGGAAATACCGGTTTCCACATTAAAGGATTATTAACCAGTAAAGATCATCCAACTTATAAAACTTTGCAAGTTCATTAGCTATCCAAAATTTGCGGTTTTCCATCAAAGAATCTTCAAATTCAACCACAATAAAATTTCCTACCGGATCACGGAAATAGTTTGGGCCCATTACCATGTGTTGTCCCCAGTAAGTAAAGAAGGTTTCATCAAACTCTACCAATTCCTACAAACAATTACAAAATCCAACAAAGATGGGATTTTTAGAAAACTAATAACTATACACGGTGCAGTGGTTGAACATTTCATTCAAGATTGCTTTTTTCCAGCAATCTAACAATAAAAGAAGCGTTAAAACTAAATGAAAACACAACTTTATGACTTACCCATTGTGGATGAACCAAAGTCATTGAAGTCTGGAACCAGTTCTTGAAGGAGTAACGTTTTGTAGAGTTATTTTCATTTTCCTTATAGGTTGCCATTGAAGAGTTTGGATGGTGAAGTTCGAAAAAGCAAAAAGTTAACAACATATATAAATGCTGAAACGTTGCGAGGGGTTATCCAAATGGAAAGTTCTATCGTTACAGTGATTTTTATTTAATTAAAAAAAAAACCCTTAGAAATGAAAGCTTAATTAATGGATGTAGACATTTACATCAAGTACGTTCTAGAAAAGCATTTAGAAGTCGAACTGCCCATACCATGCAATCAATCATTTCTATAATAAAGGATTTCATAAAATTAAATTAAATTAATTTTGGCGCGCTTTATTCATGGACCATGAACCAAAAGCTTTTTTAGGAAGAATTGTTTCAAAGCTTCACACATCAGAAAAACTAATACACATAGCAGCAAGCAATGCAAGGAATCAAGTACCCAACCAGTCAAGTAAATGAAGTGTGAGGTAAGTTGGATTAAATGCTATTTTTAATGTTTGGTTCTTGCATATGTTAGACATCTACCCTGTCTTTATTCCATCTTGGAATTAATTTTTCAACATTAATGTTATGTCAATGTGTTTGTGTATTGGGAAAAATTTTAAAGTTGTTTATCTACTCCATTAATGACTTTACCTTTAACAGATTAATGTGAATGTTCAAATTGCTTTTGTTTCAGTTCCAAGTTTATTGCCATAGTAACCAATATGAGTGATCCGAAGGTGCTATCAAACCTAGGTTGTGCAAATGCAAGACTAAAGAGAAAGTTAGTGCTAAAAGAAAAGAAAATGAAGTGTGCACAAAAGACTTAAAGTCTCTTACTTGACCAGGAACAACGCAAGAAAAGGAATTTCACACCATTATGTGATATAACAATGAATGCTTTCCTCAATCAAGATACTCCAACACATAATCATATGGGTGAGTATTATAAAGGTCAACCACCATAGACAAGGACTAACAAAATCAACCACAGATTATTTGAGCAGAGTTCTCATCGTCGAAATTTATTTCGAAAGTTTGAGGTTGCTGGATCCATAGGTCAATCATCTTTCCAGAGAGTAGTAAATGATACTACAATATGTCCAAGTACAACCACTCCAATCGAAAATATGGGTGCAGGTAGTAGTTTCTAAATTGTTGCGTATATGACTATACATTCTAAATTAAATATATGTTGACAAAATAACAACACCATTTTAGACATAGGACAAAGTGTCTCAGATTCAGCAGCGGACACTAATGAGGAAATGGAAGATTGTATAGAACAAGATGACAAAATTCCACAAAACATAGTTCCAAGATAAGATTGTATTTCATAGTTATAGTTTGTACTAAACATATATTGAATTCTATTTACTGACCATATATTTAATTGTGCACAATGTATGCAGACATTGGTGATCCACTATTCATATGTAAGGAATGCAATGCCTATATGTGGTACGAGGAAAGGATTAACAAAAGCAGAAGGTCCAGCAATCCGGCATTTTATATGTGTTGTGGTAATGGTAAAGTTCAATTACCAACTCTAAAGGACCAGCCAATTCTTCTGCAACGTCTTTTGTTTGATAATGAGTCAAAAGAGAGCAAGAGCTATCAAAATCACATTAGAACATACAATATGATGTTTGCGTTTACATCTCCCGGAGCAAAAGTCGATACCAGTTTCAACAATGGAAAATGGCCACCTAATTTACGAATTCAAGGTCAATCTTGTCATAGAATAGGAAGCCTCTTACCAATCCCAGGAGGACTTCCCAAGTTTGCCCAACTTTATATTTACGACACTAAAAATGAAGTTCAAAACAGAATGGAATCTTTAAGGTACATGAATGTTTCCTCTATTCAATGTTAATCAAATACAATAATTGGTTATTTGACCAGTTGACCTTTGCAGGAATCAAAACATCATTGATTCGGAAATTGTCAGCAAATTCAAGATGATGCTAGACGAATTCAATGTTCATGCCAAATGTTTTAGAATGGCATGAGACAGATATAGAGACCAACCATTTGATGACTTGAAATTGCGACTTATTGCAGATAGGACAAAAGATGGAAGGATATATAATATCCCCAATGTTTCAGAAGTTATAGCCCTTATAGTTGGTGATGTAGATAGTGCTTCAGGGAGAGACATCATAATGGAAAAGCAGTCTGGGAAGTTGCAAAGAATAAATGAATTGCACACTAGCTATTTAGGATTTCAATATCCTTTACTCTTCCCATATGGGGAAGATGGTTATAGACATGATGTCAATCATCGAGAGAAACCAAGATTCAACAACAAAAGAAACAGACTCACAATTAGGGAATGGTTTTGTTATAGACTACAAACCAGAGAATGTGAAGCAAAAACTATGCTTAGATCTAGACGACTTTTTCAATAATTCATAGTTGATGGATATATAATGATGGAGTCTGAAAGATTATCATTCATTAAATATAATCAATCAAAGTTAAGGGTCGATAAATACAATAACCTCTGTCAGGCTTCCACTAGCTCACAAACTCAAGGATCACAACAGGGAAAGAGGGTTGTTCTTCCCTCATCTTTTATTGGTAGCCGTAGATTTATGGACCAACTATATTTTGATGGAATGACTATTTGTAGTTATATGGGATTCCCAGACCTTTTTATAACTTTCACATGCAATCCTAAATGGCCAGAAATAACCAGACTACTTGCTAAGCTAAAGTTATCTCCAACAGAACGTCCTGATATAGTTTCAAGGGTCTTCAAAATCAAGTTTGAACAACTTTTGACAGACTTAACTAAGAATCATCTACTAGGCAAAACCATTGCATGTAAGCCATCCCTTTTTGTAATATTGTTTCTATTCCCACAGTTTGGATTGTTTTTTTCTGTCAATAAATGTCTTTTTCTTTATTTGCAGTCATGTATACCATAGAATTTCAGAAGCACGGTCTGCCTCATGCACACATACTGATTTTTTTGCATCCCAGTAGCAAATACCTAACTCCTGATGATATTGATAAGGTAATATCTGCAGAAATCCCATGTCCAATAAGTAATCCTGAATTGCATAAATGTGTTCAAGATCATATGATTCATGGACCTTGTGGAATGTCAAACAAATCTCTGCCTTGCATGAAAAACGGAAAATGCTCACGCCTATTTCCAAAAAAAATTTCAAAGGACAACTACCATATAAGAAGATGGTTTTCCTCATTATCGTAGAAAGAACGATTCATTAACAGTAACCAAGAATGGGGTTTGTCTTGACAATCGGTTATTGGTTCCTTACAATCCACAATTATTGTTGAAGTACCAAGCACATATAAATGTTGAATGGTGTAATCGTAACACTTCCATCAAGTACTTATTCAAATACATCAACAAGGGTTACGACAGAATAACAACTGTTATAGTTCCCGAGCAAAATGAATTCTTTTTGAACAAAGAACCAATAGATGAAATCAAACAATATCTTGATTGCAGATATGTATCTCCTTGTGAAGCATGTTGGAGAATATTTTCATTTCCAATTCATGGACGAAATCAAGCAGTAGAAAGGTTGTTTTTCCATCTGCCTGGAGAACAAGCAGTATACTTTAAAGATGATGACGTGATTGATGATATCATGGGAAAGGCAACAATTTCAGAATCAATGTTTATAGGTTGGATGAAATGTAACAAGAAATACGCTGAAGCCAGAGAATTAACATATGCTCAATTTGTTTCTAAGTTTGTATACGTCAAGAAAGATAGGTGTTGGAAACCAAGGAAAATGGGGAATACTATTGGAAGACTGATTTAGGTTCCTCCAAGCACTGGCGAAGTATTTTATCTTAGAAGAATGCTAACCCATGTAAGAGGACCAACATCTTACATTGATATCAGAATAGTGAACAATGTAATATATTCTACTTTTAGAGAAGCTTGCTTAGCTTTGGGAATATTAGCAGATGATACAGAATATGTTGAAGCTATAAAAGAAGCAAAGGATTGGGGTTCCGGACATTATCTAAGAAAATTATTTGTCACTATCATGTTGTCAAATAGTGTTGATCGACCAGAAGACCTATGGAACAAGACATGAGAGTGGTTAACAGATGGAATTCTCTACCGAGAAAGAATAATAGCAGGAAATCCAGGTTAGCTCCAATAAATTGTATTCATAAATATATAATGCAAAATTAAATGTCTTAAATGTTTTTGTGTGACTGAATCTAACTCCAGAAGTAATCCAAAATCTAACCTTGATTGAGATTGAAAAGATCTTGGAATGTAATAGAAGCAGTTTAAAGTTGTTTCCAACAATGCCATACCCAAATGGATTTGTTACCCAAAATTGTGGAAATAGATTGATATATGCAGAACTTGACTATAACACTAGTGACCAACGACAAATATTCCAATCAAATTTCAAATCCATGACAAGTTAAGCATTATTATCGTTTTTTGTACTTCAATACTAAATCAAATTACATTATGCAATCAGTTTGAATAACCATTCAATTACAGGTGAACAAAAAAATATTTTTCAAAAGATCAAGCAAGCAGTTGTTAATAAACAAGGAGGTGTATTCTTCTTGTATGGGTATGGTGAAACTGGCAAAACGTTCATGTGGAAGACGCTTTCAGCAGCAGTTCGTTCCGAAGGTAAAATTGTACTCACAGTAGCTTCAAATGGAATAGCTTCACTGCTATTGCCAGGGGGAAGAACAACACATTCTAAATTCAAGATACCGGTTCCAACACTAGAACATTCGATGTGTAACATTTCACAAGGATCTGAAGCGTCAGAGTTGTTAAAGAAAGCAGAACTAATTATTTGGGATGAAGCTCCTATGACACACAAATTTTGTTTTGAAGCTCTAGATAAAACTCTAAAAGACATAATGAACGGTATTACAAAAGAAAGTTCAGTTTTTGGAGGAAAAGTCATAGTATTTGGAGGAGACTTTAAGCAAATATTACTTGTTATACCAGGAGGGTCCAGATCAGATATTGTCAACGCCACAATTAATTCATCTTATATATGGGACCCCTATGAAGTTTTAAACTTACAAAAAACATGCGTATGTTACAAGAAGGCCTACAATCAACTGCTGCATCAGAGATTCAAGAATTCTCAATCTGGATTGTTCAAATTGGTGATGGTAAGTTACAAGAACCTAATGACGGTTTAGTTGAAATTGAAATACCTGAAGAATTCCTAATTTCAGAGTTCAATGATCCTATAGAAGCTATTGTATCTGCCATTTACCCAAATTTGATACAAAAGCATACGAACGAGTCGTATCTACAGTGTAGGGCAATATGGACAAGTAGAATTGAGACAGTTAATGAAATCAATCAATACATGTTATCACTAATTCTAGGTATATTAGTCTACACCCTCAAACTGATGATTACAATTTGGAAATTTAGTTTGACTAATGTTATTACTAATACAAGGCAGGAGAAGGAGTATCTCAACTGCGATTCAGTTGATGAAACAAAATCTGCTGCAAATGATAGCTACAACACTATAACTTCCGAATTCTTAAATTCTCTGTCTACGTCTGGCCTTCCTAACCATAGAATCAAACTGAAGATTGGAGCACCAATAATGCTTTTGAGGAACTTGGATCAAGCAGAAGGTTTGTGCAATGGAAGCAGATTAATAATTACAAGACTTGCAAACCATGTTATTGAGCTAAGATGATTACAGGTAATAAAGATAATCAAGACATTTATATTCCACGAATGTCAATGTCCCCTTCACAATCACCTTGGCCATTTAAGCTAATCAGAAAACAATTTCCTATCATGCTATCATATGCAATGACAATCAACAAATCTCAAGGTCAATCTCTACGTTTTGTTGGATTGTATTTACCGACCCCGATGTTTAGTCACGGTCAGCTATATGTTGCAGTCTCTCGAGTTCAAAGTAAATCTGGGTTAAAAATCCTAATCCATGATAAGGACAACAAACCTTCTAATACAACAACCAGTGTTGTATACAAAGAAGTGTTCCAAAATGTATAGTTGTTCTTAAGACAAAACCTTTTGTTACTATTTACTGAACATTTTTGTAAAAGATTGCCAAAGAAATTATTAGAAAAAGATATATTACTCTATTCCGATTCCATACAAAGAAGTTCGATCTATTATTTATGTTTACAGGTCCTACCAAACATGCAAATAAATTCTTACCTTTGTGCATAGTAAGAACCATTGCAATAACCTTATCAAGATCTACCCATGTTAAAACCTTGAAATCTCAATTGCAAACAATGATACATGTATCTTCCCAAGCTTAGCTACAAAAATGAAAAATCTTCAATAAATTACGAAAAAAAAGAAATCCAGATCTGACTAATATGGTTTTTAGACTAATTGATCAATATGAGATTAAAAAAGAATAACCAATTCAACGTTATTGAGGCCACAAGAACTCACCAAAACAAATATCAAGCCCCTCCTATTATTCCAACTTTTCAATTGTTCCCAAAAGATTACAATTTCCGCTATATGAACCCGTGACCAATAACTACTTTAGAATCTTTTCAGGTTGACCATTATTTTGTCCTATTGCACCTCACATGAGAATGCATTTAAACTGAAACCAACAAACGTACCTAACTTATATTCAAGTTTCATAACAACACCACCAAAATTCATTTCTGCACCACTACGATAAAATTTAATACATTCAGCTTTTTTTCCAATTCCAGTTTTTATTAACAGCCATACATGTTCCAGTATGTTTTGTTTGACGATCCATTGGGAGTATGTCAACTTAGGACCGAAACCAAATTTTCACTAACCACACCACCACAAACCTTAGGTACAAATATATCAGTATCCATGACTATATTATCGGTACACAAAAGGATCATTGCACTTAATTATTTGATTAACATTAAGATTAACAATTTTCGTTATTAATCAATGATTGCAGTTAAATATTTTCATGAAATTCCTACAAAGCTTTGGTTTATTAATTTCTTTTTGGGATTAATTCTCTATTCATAAATTTTATATAACATCCATAATTTTTCGAAAATACACATTACTTTAATTAGTACACCTCAATTTATTATTTAAAATGTTACATTCATGTAATTTGGTGCCACGTTAATATACGGACAAAAATTACTACATTAAAACCACGTCAACCATTTGAAGTAATGAAATATTTTTACGTATAGTCTCAATCAATGTCTAAAACATTTTAACGATATTTAATATCAACTTGGAGAACTTGGTCAGATATGAACGTTGACTACTAGGTCAAATATCATCATTCAACAAAATAACAATACAAAGTTAAACACGAGTTCACAAAACAGACTTTGTCCTTGCAAAAGATTAAATTAAGCAACACACCTAGACCTTTACAACATGGATGATATTTTTCTTATCATTGTCTATTACAAACTTTATGCCATCACCAGCAGCTAAGGCATTGTCCTTGCAGAACGTCTTCCATCCACACGTCAGATAGCATTCAAAATTGCTCCTTCCAGTCCAACGAATTGAACAAGGCCAATATATACCAGTTTCATTTGTCAGCAAATAGTTCTTGCGGCTTTTATCCAAAAAGTGGCCAGCAAAATTAGAATTCAGATACTGCAAACAAAATTACTCTGTTACACACCAATTCCATAACAATAAAACTATGACAAATATACAACCATAAGCATAAAGTATACCAAACATGAACTTCGAAGATCATAACGAGTTAAGTACTTCACCACTCCATCACTAATAAGTGACGCATTATCAGCAATAGGGCTAACACCAACATTATCAAGAATGCAACTTGCATCAGGTTCATTGACAGCAGCATGCTGTATATCATTTCCAGTAACCGAATCCCTACAGTACACAATTTCTACTCCTTCAGAGGAGAAAATTTTAGGGATAAATTGATTTTTCCCTACATAACTCAAATGTAAGAAAAAATATTTTTTGAACCCATAGTACTTCAAAAATTCCGCCAAACTAAACAATACAATAGTGCCTACATCTGTTGTATCCACAGGCAGCTCAAACTTTTTCCTAAGAGGATCATAAAGTTCAACTTTACGATCAAGTTTTAGATCATCCTCAGAAAACATCTGAAATTCGTCTGGGAGAAGAATGTATGGCTGTTAACAAGCAATACAAATTAACCAACAATTAGTAAATATAGATAAACGTGGCCAAAACTAATCAAACTATGTAAAGATTACAAGATTATACCGTCGATCGCAGCAACTTCACTCTAAAACATTGAAAAAATCTTGGGGAACCCAAAGGGTCATATGTCATCCCAGTCTTTGATTCCCCTACCACAGGATACTCAACTTCCTTCCAATATGAGTCGAAGACTCTTAACCGAAAGTACCTATCTCCACAAAACAGAGTGCACACGTAACACATAAATCGCAGATTATAGAACCCTAATATCTGAAAAACACCACGAAATTTCCTCTCCGCCAACAGATTTTCATCAAACTTAATGTTAAGCACATTTCCGGCAGGATCAGAAAAATAGTTCGTCCCTATTACTAATGATTTACCCCATTCCAAGAAGAAGCCTTCATCAAACACTAAAAAATCCTGGCAAAAACAAAAATGGAAAGGAATGCATTCAATAATTTTTATTTTTAGGAAATTTCCTACTCTAAAACGAAATCATAGTAAAAACGACTGCTTTCAAACCAAAAGACATTAAAAAGCAAAAAAATACATAAAATAGATAACTGCATTAACACTAACCTCAGAAGGATCCAAGAACATCACGAAGTTCTGGTAAAAATTTTTGAAACTCAGACGTTTGGAAGCTGACATTTTCCCTTCTGCCAAACGAAACCCAAACCTATGGACTCTAAACGGTTTTCTTTAGTTCTGCTTTCCAGAAACCCAACAATAAACATAATAAAGCGTTTCTCTCCTCTCCAACGTTTCCTTTCTTCCTTTAATCAAATCGAGACGTCACATATAACAAAACGTCACATATTTCGGAAACATAAATAATAAACATAATAACTTACCGCCAAAATCAGATTCTCCAAATCAAATCTTAAACACAATCATCATACTACTTCTGCTGTGAATAAAATATTATATTATAATAACATTTTTTCTTTTCAATTAAATTTATTACCTAAAAATCAATATCTATACTTAAAATTTCTATTAATTAAATAATCCCATATATACTTACGTAAAACATAAATAAATGTTAAATCCAAAACCAAAAACACAAACAAAAAACGACGCACGGGTCTAAACCTAGTTAAACATAAAAGAAAGGATGTGATGGAAGGAAAAGATGAACGAAAAGGAGAATGAAGATTAGGGCAAGTATCCTTTATTATATCCATGGCTTTGTATTAAATTTTATATTCTAGTTTATGAGGAAAAAATTGAGAAAACAATTCTATTAAAAAGGAGTGACCAGGCGTTTTATGAATATTAATTATCAAGAAATGTCTGATTTTTTTAATCAGCATCGATAAATCTATGAATACTCCATTATTAGTACCTAACTAGACTACTGTATTATTATACCAATGGTTAACACTGCAGGTGCTTAGTATTATTGAATATTGTATTAATTATTAAATATGGTTGGTTACGTGTTTGGCAATCTAACATTAATATCGAATGAAGCAAACACTACTCTATGGTGAAGTAGCTAGGTATGATAGTTCTAATGCTTCTTAGTTAGCCGAAGCCACCACAGTATCTAAGGCCAAAACATTTGATAGTGTCATCCATCAAATTTTATTTTATTATTTTACTTTTAAGTAAAGTGGTGGCTGTGTTTGAATTTAGGTAAAACTGTATTTTCCCCCCCATAAAATTAAACATAAACAATAAATATAAAGACACTTGCAAAAAGTCATTGCAGTTCTTCAAATCGTTGCAAGGATCTTCTTCCTTTTGCTCAATCTCATCCCATAATTTAAAAACATCATATTAATTAAAAATATATCAATTTGTAAACTTAAATTTAATTTAACATTCGCTTTTTAAACTGATTCATGTATTTAAAATAAATATTAGTTTTATTTAGAATTTCCTTTTATCAATCTATAACTTTAATTTCTTTTCTTATAGTCTATTAAATAAACAAAATGTAGATTATAAGATATATATTGAAACTGAACTAGATAATTTAAGATTAATACAATTAGTATCGGTACAACTTCCACCAAATCTAAATAAAATTTAAGTTTTTTAATGTGTATCAAATCTGAAATGAGAAACTAAGGATCTCTCGATGTTTGCCAAAATGCTGACAGCTCCATACTCAATTCCCACACATATTTATTAGTTATTTCAAATTACATACTAAAATAGACAAATAATAAATAATAATTAAACTAAATAAACAATATCAAAAAATTCGTACTCAATACTAAAAGATTAAGAAAAAAAGTATTTATAAAAACTAATAATAATAATTAAACTAAAAAAAAATTAAAATATGAAACTAACCTGGAAGAAGGAGAGTAGAAGAAAGAAGATCATGAGAGAAGTATCAGGGGTTACAATGTTGGTTCGTGGGGTTGTAGCGGGTGTCCCTTAGAAGCACAAAGGGGCAGTGACAGGTGCGAGAGGGAGAGAATAGCAAGGAGAACCCCAATGGCGGTGAACGTGGAGGAGAATCAAAGAAAATGCTAGTGGCAGAGGTAAGCAAAGGTGGTCACGAGCGAACCCAGCCTAAGGACGCCGGATAAATATCCGTCTCGTATCTATATCCATACTCGTATTCGTTATATGGATATATGTATATTTTTTTAATATCTACGGATATCTACGCGTATTTGTTGATATTTACAAAAAAAAAAATTAATATTTAATAAAAAAATTTAACCATAAATTCAAATAAAAATACAATGTATAACCTTATAAATTTCAAAAGAAGTGAAAATAACTCATTTACATAATAGTATACAAATAAATGGAAAATTTTTAAAGTCAATTGATAAAAAAATAACTCATTCAAAATCAATGTGTTAATGTTTTAATAATTCTTTTTAATTTAAATTAGAGTATAGAAGATACAGGTATTCATGGGTCCGGATACTATGATACCTGTACCTGTTACGTTAACATGCAGGTATAAAAAATACTCATATCCGTTATTTGTGAGTATCCATTTTTAATATCAATTTTCTACCCGTGACGGGTTTTATCCACGGATACCCGTAGGTACAGATTTTTTTGACATCTTTACTTCTCACCGTGCAATCAACTACAAAAAATCTTGTATATTGTCAATTTTAATACGTTGATTGTTTAAAACTATCACTATTTACATATATAATATGACAATTAATGAACCATCGTATATGTAAAATATAATATTTTTAACTGTCATCTTTAGAAGCATCATATTTTACATATATAATATGGCATTTTTAACAACCATATTTTAATTTCCTTCTCTTTCTTATATTACTTAAATTTTGGCCAACATGAATTCCCTCGTCTTCTTTTTTTCATACTACCTCTCATTTAGTATAGTATATTAAAAGCATAGAAATTATTTTCTTTCCAATACCTATGCTCGAGTCTTTTAATTATTGGGATTAAGAAGTAGAAAAAACCTTGTTCAAGCTCCACCAAACTCATTTATTTTTATATATACTCATCCAATTTCTTTCCTATCTCTTCTATTTGTAAATCCTATGCTCTCTAGCACGGAGAGCTAACCCTATTGTAAAGATTAGATATAAGAAACTGAATCATATGTACTTTGTGATGTTAATACATATGATTTTCCATTTTAATGTTAGTATTTGTATGCTTAATGCTTGCTTTGGTTTGTCCAATCATAATTTGATACTTGGTTCTTAGGTATTGAAAAATATTTTTTGAACCTAAAACAAAAATTAAATACCTAATAGAGCTTGTATCTAGAGATATAATATAATTCATTAGTAATCTTAATATTCTTGAACGTAATGCATGGTTGCTTGTTGAGGATTCAAGAAATTGGAATTTGATGAGTTATCATAGACTTAAAGTCACTAGAAAAATGATTTGAGTATATTGGTGAATTGATTTTGACTTGAATATAGAATTGAGATGTTTGTGAATGTATGAGGATGAATTGAATGAAATCTAGTCTTGACAATTGAATATAATCTACGTTAAATTTTTTTGTACACCAACTATTTGATAAAAATACAAAAAGAGTTTTTTCATGTTTTTATGAACTGTTGTCTAATTCAGTTGTGAATTCTGAAAGTTGTCATATGTTACACAAATCCTTGTGAAAAAAATGATATTCATTACTTGTTACGAGCGATCACTAACAATGACAAAGGAGGCTCAACAAGATGAAGCAAGGCCTTAGAAAAATGATTACAACCTTAGAAAATATGTGAATATGGTATGATTGGGACATTTAAAAACTTTTAGGATGTTGTAAAATTAGGATTAGGATAACAACTTCACATGTACAAGTGTCTCATGGTTTAACAATTACTTTCAATATTATTAATTTTTTTATATATTTAAACTCTTCGGTACTTCGTAATTTGCTTTTCAGTCAACGAAACAAGTGATAAAATGAAAAATAATTTTTTTTTTCATTACAAAAATATAAATACAAGTGAAAAATAATAAATAATTAAATATTAAAATTACGACAATTGATAATTATATAATATATTTGAGAATTAATTATAATAGTGACAATTAAAAATACGATAATGTAATGTAATGATAATAACATTAGTTCTAAATATCGATAAATTACTTGAATGTGTTTTTCAGTTAAAATATTATGTCAGTTTTAATTGACGTTATTTGTCTTTTTAAACTGTCATTATATACAAAGTATAAAATGGTAGTTGTTGCAGCAGATCATCTTAAACTGTCATATTATATTTTATGACTGCAAGAATTACGATGTTTTTAGAAACAGTCTCAAATAAATAACAACAACTATTAAAAATGATGCAAATTACAAAAATAACTCTCATTACTTATACAATTTTTTTTGGTCAAAGAGTGGGTGGCGGTGCGGCGAGTTAGCGGATGGCTTATTTTGCACCGGTGCTTAAAAGGAGGCAGGGTCTATCAACTCAAATTCAAATAGGTGTTGCAAACGAAGAAACTCCATGGGAGATAAAGTAAGCATGTGACATTCAAGGGAAACAAAGCAAAAAACTTGAACAAGGTTGCAGAAGAAAATACAAATTGGATTAAAGGTAAAAAATAAATAAAAAATGCAAACATTAGAGAGAATTCCAAGGATAGGTGCACTAAAGATTTATCATTTGAATAAGTTCTTCAAGATAAGAATCAAAGTACAAGAGTTTCATCAAGACTCTGAACATATTCTTATAAAGCTAAATATATTTAATATTCAAGTGTGAAATTTACAACAAAGAGCCTTTACTTATAGGAATTCAACGAAGAGTCATGAAGACATGGGTAAAAAACAATCTGAATACAAGAGGTTAGCTAAGTGTACACGCATAACTAATTATTACGTTAGTGATAACACAAACCTAATGATTATTTTAAAATAATAATTATACCATGAGTACTAATCCTATGATTACTCAAAGTTAGATCTATTAACCATGTGAATTAGTTATAACAACATGCAATTTACACATGTGCATGAACTTTAAAGTAAGTATATATATAAAGCTAATGCAAAATGAGAGGTAATGGAATTACAGAAAAGAAAAAGAAAGCTTGCGGGGAGAGAAAAGAGAGAGCATACAAGAGATATATTTAAAGCATGAGCGAAATATATATTATTTATTAGATTGTCCTAATCATTTATTAAACATGAAAGAAAGGAAGTGATGGAAGGGAGAGATGAATGGAAAAGAGAGTAGAGATTAGGGCACAATTGTATCCTTTAGTTTAAGGGGCACCGGTGGTTGAAACTGACGAGGTAAGACACCCGAGGACGTCGCAAGGAAGAACCACGAATGGCAGTGGTTGTAATGGTGACGGTGCTAATGATGATGGATTTGGAAGGTTAGGAATCTCCACAAGATCTCTTGCTGCTAGTGTTCCCTCCATCATTATGCCTGAGAAGGAAATAGCAATCACAAAACCCACAATTATCCATTTTTCACAGAGAGAACCCATGCTTATGCCTCCTTCAGTGTCAACTTTAACTTTTATTATACTTCACACACCCCCACATTCCCTTTTATACACAGATAATTCAATAAAATATTAATTAATAATTTCTTTTTATACACAATATGGTAAACTCTATCTCTCAGTGGAATATTTATCACAAAGACATGTTTATATTCCATAAATGAAGGATGACAAAAAATACAAAACATATAATACATATGTAATCCTAAAAATGGTTATGCATTCTTTTATTTCGAAAGAGATGGAAGGAAAATGATGTCTTTGATAAATTTACATTTTTGTGATCCATATTTATATTTTTTAATTGGTATTTGTATTTATGTTGTAATTGATATAATTTATTTATTTATTAATGTTATTCAAGTGGAAGAAAGTTATATTTATATATTTTTATTATATAATTATTATAGATTAACATTAATCAATAAACTAAATTATTTGTTAATATCAGTTATACTGCACAATTGTTATTAATTTATGAATAATACATATTGAATTTATGATAAATGGTCTCGGACAAGTTAAACGGTTCAGTAAACAGTCTATGATAAACTTGACTGTTTAATCACTTGTTGAGAGATTATTGATCTCTGCTGATAAGAATATAAAACTGATAATTAATCAACCTTAGATAAAGAAATAAGACAAATAAGCATACATGATCTTTGTTTGAGTATTTAGTCTTATGACATACCTATTAGATAAAGAGCATTATCCTCTCACACATATTTCAAGAATAAGAGGGATGGATTTTTCATTGATTCTAAACGTATAATTAAATATATTATAATATTGTATCTTAAGTTAATTGTTGTATTCCTGTTTGATATGGATATTCCAGCAATTAGTATCTTAGGTTATTCATTATATTATTATTGATATGAATATTCTAACATTTTATGCATTTGTTTGTTGAGTTTTTAAATCAATCCTTTTTTTCTTCTCTAAAACAAAAAATATAATGAAATGTATATTTGTATTAAACTAATATTAGTGACTAATTTAGAAATTAATATATTACGATGATTAATTTAAAAACTGATTTAGAAACTATTTAAATTATAAATAATTTTTAATTTATAAATTAACATCTAAATTAGTAACTATAACAATTAATTATATTTTATCATTAAAATTGATCACCAATAATAGATTTTAATTTAGTGAAAAGTTTAACCAACCATTTTATGAAAATTAATTATCAACAAATATATGAATACTCCATTATGTTTACCAGATTATTAGACTATTGTGTCGTTGTCAATGGTTAACAGTGTCCGTACTTAATATCATTGAATGTTTAACAGTGTAGGTAGTTAATATCATTGAATATTTTATTAATTAGTTATTAATATGGTTAGTTAAGTGTTTGACAATCCAACATTAGCGACGGCTGCAATGAAGCCACACACTAATCTATGGTGAAGTAGTAATTAGTTCTAATGGTTCATGGTTACCCCAAGCTACCACGCTATATCTAGGGCCACAAACTTTGATTCTCTCATTCAACAAAATTTTACCATGAGAGTGTGACTGGGTTTGAATTTTGATGAAAATATATATTTTTTTTCATAAAATTAAAGGTAATAATAAATATAAAGATAAATGTTTCCCCATTTAGAAATACTCGTTGCAATTCTTCATCTCATTACAGCAATCTTCTTGCTTTTTGTTGAATCTTATCCCATAATATTATAAATATTATATTAATTAAAAATATAATAAATTACAATATAAAAATACATAAAAAATTTATTTCTGAACTTAAATTAAATTTAAAATTAACTTTTTCAATCGAGTCATGCCGTTTAAAAATAAAATCACCTATATAATGAAATTATATATGTGAAATTGAATTAATATTAAAGTGCACCATGCATTGATTACATGGCTAGTCTTCCCCAGGCTATCAACAATTTGAATAATATATTTCTTCCTTCCATGTGCAATCCAACTTTCTTTTTGTCTTCCGAAAATAACCTTTGACTTTTCCCTCACCAATAAACAACCCTAATTATCAAATCAAGATCAATCAATTTATAATTTAAATTCTAAAAGGAAAAATATAATTTAAGATCACAAAGAACAAAAACAAGAAAATTATATAAAACATGAACAAATTTGAAATAAAGAACGATCAAAGCAGAACTTAAATTGAGTATTCTAATGTTGATTTCATGAATTGTTCCTTTTAGATTTAGTTCTTTATTAAAAAAGAATAAAAACAGAGAAAATATGAGATTAAAAAAACAATAAAAAATGAATGAGATAAAAGAAGAAGGCAAGAGAAATTTTCTAATTTTTTGAGAAATCAGCTCATGATTCTGTGCCTCTTGTTTTCAGCACAATTAGACATTAGGTTTTGAAACCTGAAACAATTATTGGCCTAATTTGGACTCCAGTAATATTAAATATCCAAGTTAAAAATATGTGAGATGAAACAAATACTAATGCTGCAAAGAGCTTCTATTTCGGTTATTTTTTATGATATACTATAGTCGGAGAATATTATAAGTATATCCAGTCATAATAAAAAATGAGGGTTCAAGACGATAGTCAATCAAAGCCTATATTACAAGAAATAACTCTAGTCGTAAATATAATAGAAGGACAAAACTCCACTAAGAGAGGAAACTGGGAGTAGAAGTAAGAGCCACACCACACCAAGAGAGATTAAGATCGAGTTCGACAACGAGAGCAATAACACAATAATGAATCACCATAATGACAATGAGAGTGCTCCAAACGTGTCATGATTACAATGGGAAACTGTGATAGAAGAAGAGGATGAACCCAATGAGGAATATGATGACTTAGGTGAGAATGAGTATAAGAGTCTATTAATTCAGCAGACAAGAACTAAGAGGAATGAGATAAAGCCCAAGTGGATGAAGGATTTTGTGATGTAATAATTGAGGATAGAATAGTATTTTACATGTTGATTCCTTAAGAATGACAGTTGGCTGATGATTAGTTACCTAATCGTAAGAATATGGAATTTGTTAGAAGGATCCTTTATGTATTGCTGACATGATCCTATTTTGGAGCAGGAGAATTAATGAACCTTTTATTCCCTTCTATTTTATGTTTTTTTCTCTCTTTAACGTTCCAGAGGCACTCCCATCGAAGTGAGTTTATTACAGTTGGTGCTTTCATTGAGAGAGTGCTATTCTTTATTCTAACCATGTCTTCTTCACAAAATTCTTACGACTCCCTTGCCTCCGCCATCCAGAACCTCATAGCCTTCCAAACCGCCTTCCAACGTGACATTACAACAAAAACAACAGTCCTGGAAACCTAGATCCATAACAGATCCCCCTCTACTACCCAAAACTCCACTTCACCCAATCCATCATTGAAGGTCCTTCCCACATCCCTCAAGCTCGATTTACCCCGGTTCAATGGAGAGGACCCGATTGGTTGGATCTTCAAGATCAATCACTTTTTTGACTTCCACAACACCCCTGAAGATTAACGCCTACAGTTGGCAGCCTTTGCCTTAGAGGGTGAGGCGTTAAATTGGTTCTAGTGGGTACATGCCAACGATCAGGTGTCGTCGTGGTCAGTTTTCACCCACATTCTCCAGTCTAGTTTTGCGACCTCCACCTCCGACGATCCTCGTGGGGCGTTGTTCAAGCTCACACAATCAGGCTCAATTCGTGAATATCAATCGCATCACAGGTCTAGCAAATCGCATCACAAGTCTCTCACACCAATTCTACTTGAGTTGTTTCATCTTCGGTCTTAAGCCTGAGATATGCCATACACCGAGAGATGCAAGTATTCCGACCAAGTTCACTCAACCATGCTATCGATCTTGCGAAGCTCCAGGAAGACAAGTTTGGTGACCTCCATTTTCGCTCTTTCACCTCACAACCCAGACGCCTATCCTTTCCACCTCCATTGTCAAATCCACAATCAACCACCACCTCTATATCACCTCAATAGCCACCACTGCTCCCCACACCACATCCTCCCAAGACTTCCTTACCACCCTACAAGCGAATGTCTCAGGAGGAACTTCAATCTTTCCGTGAAAAGGGGTTGTGCTACACCTGCAATGAGAAGTACCATAGAAATCACAAATGCAAGGGTAAGTACATGGTGATCATTGTTGACCTAGATTTTCCAAAACCTTCTGAGTCAGATCTCACCCAATTGCTACTCCCTCATGACCCACCCGCACAAATTGAATCGACTTCCCCCTCAAATCCGAATAAAGCCCAAATTAGCTTACACGCCTTATTGGGCCATGCCATTCCCAAAACTCTAAGATTTTTGGGTCGGGTTGGTAAATCTATGGTCACAGTATTAATTGATAGTGGAAGCAGCAACAGTTTTGTGTAGGATCAAATTGCCAAGTTTTTGGGCCTCCAAACCACTCCAACTCACTCGTTTCAAGTTATGGTGGGTAATGGCCAACAAATTACTTGCTCCTCAGTGTGTTCAGTCGTACCACTCGAATTTGGGCCTCACAACCTCTCGGTGGATCTGTTTGTCCTTCCCCTTAGTGCTGCTGAAATAGTCTTGGGTATTCAGTAGCTTAAGACTCTTGGCCGGTATTGACTAACTATGAGACCTTAACAATGAAATTTGTGAAAGATGGACAACTAGTGCAACTTGAAGGCTTACCAAAGACCCTTCCATCTAAGGCAAGTCTTCATCAACTAAAGAGGATGTTGCATACAAATTCGGTCTCCTAGTTCTTCCATATTCAAATTTTGCCTTCATCTTCAACCACAACTCCTCCTGTGAGCACTCCAAATGAAGTTCAATAGTTATTGGACCGGTTCACACCATTATTCCAACAACCGCAATCTCTTCCTCCACCCCATTCTTTAGATCATTACATTCCATTGTTAGATGGCTCGAATCCTGCTAATGTGAGTCTGTATCGGTACCCTCACTTCCTAAAGCAGGAAATGGAACGTTTAATCCAGGAAATGTTATATTCAGGTCTTATTCGGAACAACTCAAGTCCTTTCTCTTCACCTGTACTTTTGGTCAAGAAATGTGACGGGAGTTGACGATTTTGTGTAGATTACAGAGCTTTTGATGCTATTACATGTAAAGATCAATTTCCTATACCACCAATCGATGAAATTATTGATGAACTGTTTGGCACCAAGTGTTTTTTTAAGATGGATCTCCGCTCTGGGTACCATCAGATTCGTATGCATCCGGATGATGTCCACAAAACAATTTTTTGTACGCAAATAGGCCACTATTAATTCCTGGTTATGTCGCTTGGCTTGTGTAACACTCCTACGACATTTCAGTCAACCATGAACACCTTGCTTCAACCATTTCTCAAGAATTTTGTCATTGTTTTCTTTGATGACATTCTAGTTTACAGTAAATCATCTCTAGAACATACTACTCACCTTGAACTAGTCTTTGAGTGTTTGTTGCATAATCATTTTTTTTTAAGTTGTCTAAGTGCTCTTTTGCACAACTTACAATTGAGTATCTTGGTCATATTGTTTCAGAGCAGGGTGTTGGTCCTAATCCAACAAAGGTGGAAGCAATGCTTGCTTGGCCTTCTCCTACTAACGTTAAGCAACTTAGAGGATTCTTGGGGCTCACGAGATTCTACCTCAAATTCGTTAAGCACTACACATCTATTGCTGCCCCACTCACGAAATTGCTAAAAAAGGACTCTTTTTCATGGACACATATTGCACAGGTGGCTTTTGATAACCTCAAATTTGAGATGTCTACAGCCCCAGTACTTGCACTCCCTGATTTTGAGCAAGTCTTTGTTCTAGAAACGAATGTTTCTGGAATATGGATGAGAGCAATCTTAATGCAACATAATCACCCTATCAATTTCTTTAGCAAGAAATTTTGTCCAAAGCTTTTGTTAGTGTCCACGTATGTCCGTGAACTACATGCCATAACCGCTGCAGTTAAAAAGTGGAGGACTTACTCGCTAGGCCGCAAATTCATTATTCATACTGACCAACGAAGCCTTAAGGAGTTGATGACATAAGTAATTCACGTGAACAAGTTAGAAATATCTGCAGTGGATTTCTCATTGGGATGTAGCTCTTGATCTTTCTTCAACCTCTATAATTAAAAGCATATGCTCACCTCCCAAGACACTAACACTCTCATCTTCTTCTTTCTCCCATTCTCTCGTTTTTTTCTCTTTCTCGTTTTTCTTTTATTATATACGGTAAAGACCGAGCAAAAATATCCTAACTACACTAAACTATAGTTAATTGAACTATATTAAACTAAAACTAACTAAACCATTAATAGAAAAATTGAACTACTCACATAACTGCACTGGACTCTTCATTAGGAGTGGACAAAAAATCTAATTTTCTTGATTCAATCCACTTTTGTTCCGATCCAATCCATTTAAAATCCATCTTATTAAAATTTCAATCCATTTAAAATCCATTTTAATGGATCAAGATTTCAATCTAATCTACATTTTATATATTTTATGGAGTAGATATTCATTCTATAAATCTAGATTTTTGAATATAGATAATCCAAAAAATTCAATCCAAATTTTCAATTTAAATTTTTAATTGAATTAGGCTAAAGATTGAGATGAACTAGGCTAAATTCAGACTCGGACAAGCCTTGCTTGAGACATGTAGGGATCGGGGCAGGACCGATGACCCTGAAGGGTCAGACTCGGACGAGTCCAACGACAAATAAAATTAAGATTTATTAAATCGACCTTAATATTATATATTTAATTAGCATATATTAAGTTGATGTTAATGAATTTATTTTTTTAATATTTATTTCGAATAGTATCTACTAAATCAGCTCTAGCCCAAATATTTATTTATTAAAAAACATAAAATTAAGTTTACATTTTTTAACATTTTAAATGAGCTACGTCATGGGAATAGTGCAATTTAGCATATATTAATATACTAAATTTATATATAAGGTAGTAACTTTCTCATGATGGAATATTTATTCAGAGTCCTCTATCACTAAGTATTTAATTAAATATTTAATGTATTTGTTGGTTTTCTAAATCAATTTTTTTCTCTCAAACATAAAATAATTAAATGAACTAGTTGGTTAAACTTGTATGATTTCCATATATTTATGTTAAGTTTATATTCTAGTTTTGTGAGAAAACAAATTTGAAAAGTAATATTCTACTAAAAAGATTAAATGAACATTTTGTAAAAATTAATTACAACAAATATGGGAATATTCCATTATAATTACGAATTATAAGTACTTAATTATTAGAGTTGTCAATATGAGTTGGAACTCGTGAGTAAATTCGGACCACCACAGATTTAGACTAGGTTGGGTTGAAGATTTTTATAAATTTTAATACGGGTTAAATTTTGACTCGATCCACCTAGAACCTGGCTCACCCGGGTTGAACCCGTGATGAGCCGGGTTGACTCACAAACCAGCAAATAAAGACTCACACAAGTATTTTTTATTATGTTGGGTTTTGCATTTCTATTGGGTTAGATTGTTTTTTAGCCAAAACATTGATATTTTTGTGATTTTGGTTTGTAGTTGGAGTTTAAAATCCTCTCGAACTGCATTTGGATTCTATTGAAGTTTATTTATATTTTAATCAAAATTATAAGTTAGTTCTTTTGTGATTAAAAAAAATTGTATTTTTTTAATTAAGTCAGTGAGCCAACCCGTTTAACCCACCAATTTGTAATGGACCGAGTCAGGTTCGAACTTTTTTGACTTGCTAATAAGTGAACCGAATTAGGTTGACTCACTAAATGATCAATCCGTAGTAAGTCGAGTTGGATCGGACCAAATTACCCATTTTGATAACTATACTAATTATACTATTATATTGTTGCCCATTGGTTAACCGTGCAAGTGCTTAATATTATTGAATATTCTATTAATTATTAATATGGTTAGTTACGTATTATTAATATTCTATCTTTATATGAAATGAAGCCACCGCTCCAACCTATTATGGGTTAATTATGTTTTTCGTCCCCCATCTATTGCTAATTTTTGGTTGTAGTCCCTCACCTAACGTTTGCACTATTTCAGTCCTTGACGTTTTGAATTGGATGGAATTAGTCCTCAATTTTAAACTCCGTTAATTTCAATTGACACCTGTCAAACGGAATGACACGGATCCGGTTCTCAGTTGACTTAAATCTTTTTTGCATATGATTATTTTTTGATAACGTGTGAGGGTTTGCCTTCTTCTTCAAAGTATATGGCCACCACAGACAACCACCGCAACACCCATCACAGGCGTGCCTCGCCGGCGTTGGCATAAACCGATTTATAATCATAATTTGTTCGTAAAATGTCGCCGGCGTTCGTATTTAGGGCTCAGCTTCTCCATGTTTCTGGCGACGCTGGCAAACAACTCGGTGTCGGCGCTACAGGGAAAGGTGCGCATGTTGTGGCTGTGGGCGGTGGAGGCGGCGAAGGAGCTGCGCCAGATGAAGTCGCGGTCGCAGGAGGACTCGAAGGCGAACGCTCGAGTGGTGGAGATCTTCGCGTCGCACCGGAACGCGTGGCAGGCGAAGGAGAAGCGTCTAGTGCAGCAGATCGAGGCGGCGGTGGAGGAGATCGCGCACCTGCGGGGGCGCGTGGCGGAGCTGGAGGAGTGCGTGGCGCGTGCGGAGAAGGAGGTAGGGGAGCGGGACGAGATGATTGGGTTCATGTCGAGGAGGATAGAGGAGGAGGGATTGGGTGGGAGGGAGCACTACGGGAAGAAGAGTCGGGAGTGGTTTCAGA
>Ga0214545_1004994_pt1 | contig 24377 bp, 13 predicted proteins | sample CNSS4metaG_FD_160064 | JGI IMG/M metagenome (GOLD analysis project Ga0214545, IMG submission 160064) | Root nodule microbial communities from cowpea collected in UCLA plant growth center, Los Angeles, California, USA - CNSS4 | ecosystem: Host-associated > Plants > Roots > Nodule | place: USA...
GTATGTATGTATATATGTATATATATACATACATACATATATACATACACATATATATATATATATATATATATATATATACATACATATATATATATATATATATATATATATATATATATATATATATATATATATATATATATATATACATATATATATATATATATATATATATACATACATATATATATATATATACATACATATATACATACATACATATATATACATATATATATATATATATATATAATCTATATTTGTAGACTTTTATAAGTGTTGTTCTAAGTGAAGTTCTTGCAAATTCACTAGAAGATGACTTGGGTTAACTTAGTGCTTTCTATTTTTATTCACTCTTTGTGCAACAATGTATTAGAAGAGTGACATCTATTTGATAGCTCCACGGACAACTTATCAGGATGACAAGGGAGCAACAAATGTTAAGTCAATGTCTTGTCATGAAATTTGAGATTAAGACATTAGGAAGACTTAAAAATATATTTTTGCAAATTGAGATGGTTCATTCCATAAAGGAATTTTCATATTTCAACAGAAGTACGTTATTGTCTTGCTTGAAGAAACAAGAAGACAACCTACAAACTAATTAGGACTCCAATTGATCCAAATATAAAGTTTGGAAGTGTAGAATAGGATATTAAAGTAGACAAAGAAATGTATCAAAGACTTGTTGACAATCTTATTTACTTATCTCACATTCGATTATATGTTGCTTTTGTTGTGAGTTTAGAAAGCCAATTTATATAGAACCACATAAGTCTAGTTTACACGTTGCTCTTAGAATTGTTCAATATTTAAAAAGAATTCTAAAAAGAGGAATTTTATTTAAATGAAATAAGAGTGTAAGTTTTTAAGTATATACAAATATAGACTATGATGGATCAACGTATATAGGAGATCAACTACCGATTATTACACAATAGAAGCATAGTTACTTGTCAAAGCAAAAAAAACATAATATAGTAGTGAGATCAAGTACTAAAATCGAATTTTGAATAATGATCTAAAGAAAATTTGAACTTCTATACTTGAAAATCATATCGAAGATCTATGGGGTTGGGTTATATTGTGATATTAAATATAGGAGTTATATTGGGATAATAAAGTAGGATAAATATACGAGATAAAGTTTTTCTTTTTACCTTATCAGTTTTGTAATTCTATTCGATATTATATGTATTTTGCTATGAAATACAATCTCCTTTTTACTTTTTCCACATGGTGTTTCCTAAATTTTCGCTTAAAATTAATATGAGAAACATTGTTGTATAATCCTCCAATAATTTTATAATAAAACAAATCTCATTTCAATATTTTATCCCATAGTTAGTTTTACATAAAGTTAAAAAAAGTGGGATAAAGCAAAAAGATTCTGGATAACAGTAAGCAAGCATTAACTTTACCGTCGATTCCCATCCATTGCCACTACTCTAAAGCTATCTTCCCCAAACACTCACTCTTTCGATTCCCATTCTCCTCTCTCCCAAACCTTTCACAGAAACCCAATTCACCTTGCGGAGAGGGTGATAAACAGAAGAAAATCTCCCCAATGGAAAAGCTCTGAAATTAGGGTTTTTTGGTTGAAGAAGAAGAAAAAGGAGGGCATGATGAAGCGGCTGTGGGGTGGGCCCGGAACGATTAGCGGGTTCCTCTTGAGGTTTGGGCAATGTGCGTTTGGTGCCGCTTCAATTGCTCTTATGGTCACTGGTTTTGGCTTCTCTAGCTACACTGCTTTCTGGTATACCACTGTTCTTCTATTTTTTTTTTCCTTTTTATTTTGATTTTCCCTTGAAAGTTAAGTTAAATTGAATCCAAGTTGATTATGTGTGTTGTTTTGAGGTATTCTAGTTTAGGGTATGATTGGATTGGGGGCGGGTCGGGTGGGTGGGGGTGGGAGTTAATATTTCATTTTTAGATTTAGTAAGAAGAGTCTGTTTGCAAAGGAAAAACTTCTACATTACCATTTTTAGAAGTGGAAAATTAGAAGAAAAAATGAAATCAATATTTCCAAAGTTGAAATAGTTTGGTCTGTTTGGAGAAAATCTTTTAAAGAAACTTGGAAGAAAAAAATAATAAGAATAAAAAAAGTAAAATAAGTTTTACCATGGGTAAAAACAACTTATGCACATATTAAATAGAAAAATTGTAAAAGTTACATGAGGGAGTTTCTATGATTAAGTTTACGGAGAAATTCATTTCAGTTTTTTTTTCTTATTTTTTCTTTTAAGCAATCCCTATTTAGGAGATCATTTGTAAATGTTACTATATGTTATTTTCTTTACAATTTGATGTCTAACTCAAACTATTACAGCTGATGCCACCATCGTTAGGGAGACTTTAAAACCCTGTAGTTATGACTAAAATGCTGGATGTGGACGGAATTTTGAAAATTTGGAGTTTAGCATTTGTGAATCATATACTGACAATGATGCCACTTGGGATTGAGGGTGAGGGGTATCAAACAAAATAGAGGAGTGAGTGAAAAATGGAAATTTCAGTTGACGGATGTGATGATGTTGTATTGAACATGAGCGTAGAAAATTGAAGGGTGAACTTTATGTGAAAACTAGCTTGAAAAAGCTTTATTTTAATTGTGATTTACCACAAATTTAGTGGGTTGTCAAACTAATTCTTAAAAGTGAAGGGGAGGAGGAGTTACACTTTTGTTTTTAGTTTTTTCCTAATTGAAAAAGAAAAAAAAAATGTTTGTTTATTCTGAATTTTCCAGTTTCCAGTTTTGCGACCTACTGAATGTTTCATATAAGATATTAACATAAATCTCCCCGAGGCGAAATTAATGTAGGGAGGAGAGTAAACTGACCTTGACCAGTAATGGAATTATAAGAGCACAAGGGTGAAGATGGGTTTGGTATTTTCTTCAGTCAATCTAAATATAGCTCAGATGGGGCCTTTTGAACAAAGTGTGTTTAGGGTGTGCTTATAGCCCTATAAGTTATTGGTCTTTTTTTTGCTAGGTTCTAGGTGAATTTATTCAATCAGGTTGATGCATGACCCCAGCTAAAAGCTCGAGCTTATGGCTTGAATATGGGCTGGTACAAAATTCCCTACGGGATTGAAAACTTTCATATACATTTTGATGTATACTGCAATGTGGACTTGGTGGTTCTTTTTTAGCATGATGCTGACGGTGTGCTTAAAAGGGGGTGAGACAAGTTGGACTTCGTGTCCAATCAGGAAACTAATTGCGCAGTCATAACTTATGAAGGAGGTGCATTGTTTGCATAATCTTTAGTTCTCAGTTTGAACATAACATAATCAATGGCACCTTCTATTTCTCAAATTTTTGCTAGTGTGTTTCAGTAGACAACTTAGTTAGGCATTTATTCAATAATCTATTTTCAATTTTGAGTATTTTTCATAAATTTGGCCTTGAAACTCGTGAAATGAACTGGAAATTACTTATAGACAAACTTTACCATGAAAATTATAGATATCAGCTAATTAGCCATTTTATAAGCTGAAATAAGCTCCATAAGATCTACACAACATATTAATTTGTTGCTTGTTGATAGTGTTAAAAATTTGAGTGAACAAGATTTGAACTGAGTTTGTGTTTGGAATAAAATAAAATTTGATATGATTTGATTTCAGTTAATTTGATTCAGAAATCAATTTCTTTGTTTGGAAATTATTAAGAAAGAGCTAGGCTTGAATTGATTTGAAATCAAATATTATGCTAAGAACTCCTCACTCTGAAAACAAATTGGTATAGTTTTATTTTATTATTTTACTTGAGGTAGGCTGCAAAGTAATAAGGTTAAAGTAGTTTATTTATTTAATCAAATCAAATCCTGTCCAATCCTACTTATTTGGTAGGGTTTATACATTAGAATGAATAAAATTCATTGAATTTTGCTAATGAAGTCAGTTCATATTTTTTTAAATTCCAAATACAAGAAATGACTCCCATTTTCAATGTTTCAAAATACACTAAATTACTATGAAGTTAATCAAGCCACCTTAGCAGTAATTTGCGGGGTGTGCTTGTGAATTTAGATAAAACACTACGTAAAACGTTGCTCTAGTGTGGTTTTGTCGTCAAGGAATGTGCAAATGACTTTTCACAGCTAAATGATGGTGACCATGCGCTTTGGTGGCTGGTTGCATAAGGTGTTCCACTAGATACACCATCAGCAGACTGCCATTGCAACCTCCCTTTTACTTCCACCAACCACCCACTCCTCCATTTGGGATCTGTGGCAAAAGTGAAGCCATCTTTTCATTTTCTAGTAGGAGATACTCTTAGCTGGCTGCTCAATGAGTTAGGGTTTGAGGTGTATTGAGCCATGTGGCCTAAACTTTTTCTTTGGTTTTTCCTTTTGGGTTTTTTGGGCTTCAATTTGAATCCTGCTTAGTTTTTTTTGTTTTTTTTTTTTTTTTTTATTTATAACTAATGTACTCTAGCCTCTAAAGGCTCCTTGCTATGAAAAAGTGTGTGTGTGTGTGTGGGTGGGGGGTTAAGTCATTGTACCCGACCTCCTCACCATTGCATATGCTAATTGATGGTTTTCGTATTCCAATCCATGACCAATTGATCACCAAGACACATCTTCTGTTGTACCTAGGCGCACCCATCATAACATATAAACCAAAACTAACAGTGACAAAATACTCAATAAACCTTAACATGTATAAATGAAGTTCTATTTCAATTCAATTAAAACTTTCCTCACCAAATATATGTTTGCCCTTCCTGAAAGTATCCAGACTCTGATTTGCTCTAGAAATTAGCTGTATTGTTTTTGTCTTGTTCCAAATCCTACTGATATCGTGATGGTTTTATATTTATATGCTTTGTTGATTGTTTTGAAATTGAGCAATGAATGAATGTAAAACTCTAGCCCTGAATCTTGCAATTCGATCTAATGGGAATAACAGGAAATTGATTACTTGTTCCTGCCCCAATAGTTTGGTTAAGATACTAAAGGGTTGTTTGTGTGTCTTCAATGGGCCTTGAGTGTTTAAGTGCAATGCACTGGATCTGAGATAACATTGTCTACTGGTTAAAAGTATACTTAAATGTATACTACTTAATGTAATTTTCTTTTTGTTGGTCTATTAATATATTAAATTGAAAGTGATTCTTTTCTTTTTGTTTTTTGTCTATAGAGTGTCACATTTTCTTTTAAGCATAATTCTATGGTACTTCCTTGCACTTTTCAGCTATTTAATTGCATCAATGGGACTTCAATTTCTCTGGAGCTTTGGACTTGCATGTCTTGATATTTATGCCTTGAGGAGAAAGAGAGACCTGCAAAATCCAATTCTTGTCAGCCTGTTTGTTGTAGGCGATTGGGTAATACCACTCTCCTCATCTTTTTATTTTCGTGTAGAAAAATAAATTCAGACACGAGCATGCCTACACATTGAACATGAATTCAACTTCTATGGTTCGTATTACCAAATACTTGGATAGTTAGAAATGCATGGAGTTAATTATTTTTGAATTGCGAATGTCTGTGTGACTTCGAGTTGTGTGAGGTCCTATTTAAGCTGCAACGTATAAACTAGTCAGTACGTGCCAATTACAACTTCATGTCTCGGCCAGGTTTGTAAACATAATATGCTTGTTAAAGAATGGACAAACTTCATAATTGAACATCATTTGATCATTTATCAACCATGTAGCAATGCAGAATAGTGTTTCTCTATTTGATTTATCTAATGGAGCTGGTGAAAAACTAAACTTATAGACAAGTCTGGCTTCGATTTCTGATTTTTTTTTGTAATAATAATGGCATTGGAATCAATATTTCCCTTGTCTATGCCACTTATTTTATAATCTGATTGAAAATTGATGTGATAAGCTTGTGGGTCATATCATAGTGATTTATGAAATGCAGGTAACAGCAACTTTATCACTGGCAGCTGCATGCTCATCAGCGGGAGTTGTAGTATTATACTCAAGAGACCTTAATATGTGTGCGACTACTAAGCGTCTCACATGCAACAAGTATCAGATTTCTGTAGCCATGGCTTTTGTGACCTGGGTTCTTACAGCAATGTCATCGCATGTGATGTTCTGGATCTTGGCCTCAGTCTAGCTTCACGTATTTCCTTTGCTAGATCCCAAGACCGCCATAGATATCAAGGTATCTTGTTGTAAATTTTGTTGTATCAATACTTGCCACGACATGTAGGCAAATTTTTCCATGTTGTCCCTTCTCAAAACTTTGATTGATTTTTCATTTTTCAACCTTGCCACGCCAACCTCAGTCCTAGATATAGATGCTGGTTTAATGTAAAAGCTTTGACATGATTCTGTAAACTTCCTTATTGTAACCAAGATATTCTCCTTGTGCTGGGTGCATGCGTTTGTATATAATCTTGTTCGTTCACCACCTCTAGCCAAATTGCCCATAGTATTTTACTTTGATCCAGTTATTTTTGAGTTTAATATTCTTGCATTGTTAACATTAAACCGGTTTTCAATCACATATTACTGTTGATATAATTTTTAAAATAATTATTGCACCACTCTATAAACTAACTATGTATGACGATTTCTGATTGAATGAGAGTGTAAATATGCCCTACTTAGATTCACTCTTGCATTTATGAATGTGGACCCTTACTAGAAGTTGCATTAAGTAGGTAGGCCTTATCACTGGTAAGACATTGGCCATTCCTCAACATCATGGCTCCATATCATGCTTTCTTCCCAATTCCCCCCCCCCCCCCTTTCCCCTTTCTGTGGGTCCCGTTATCGATTAGCCTTGCGTTTTAATCACATTTTTGTTCTGATTGACCAGTGTGTGATTCCACTTGTGTGCTTTAAAATCATTCCTCATTACACTGTTACATGATAGCAAAATAGCGTATCATTTCCAAGTATTCACTTTCTTCAAGGACTAAACCAGTCATATTAATGGAAGGTGGGGATCTAAATATTATGAAACATCTACGAAAGTAAGGATCTCTACTCTACAAGTTATTAATATTACATAATCTAATTAATAGATTAGGGGTTCTTACTAAGAAGATTACATTTACTAAATTTCATTCAATTTACAAATGATTTAACCTTGTGTCTGGATGAGATAATTTAACAATTTTAGTATTTGAAATTCTTACAATTGAATTCTCATCATTTTTTAAATAACTTGTTTGGATAGGGTAATTGGAATATCATACATTTGAATTTCTTGTTTGGATAAGATAATTAAATTTCTTATAAGATAAAATTTTATTTTAGCAATATTTATTTTTAATATATAAAATTTTTAAATTAAATTTAAAAAATATTGATGAACTTAGAATATTTAAATAATATTTAATAAATTAATTTAAAAATATTAGTCAACTTTTTAATATTAATTAATATTAAAAATTCTGGATCAATAATAAAATAATTTTATATTAATATCGATTCATTCTATCAAAGAAATATATTATTAATTACTAATTACTTCATTTATAAACAATAAAATAATTAAGTATAAAAATCACAAGCTTAATATATAACGTAAAAACACAATATCATTAATGTGATATAATTAATTCACAAATATAACATAAATCCATAAATTGATATCACAATTAACCAAACTTATTATTATATCATATCTTATTTTTCTTCTTTTCTTTTTCAATGTGTAGATGGATTGAATGCAAGTGAAATTACTGATTGTTTGCAAAATTAATAAATGTTTTTATTATTAAAAATTTTAGTTATGTATAATTGTTTAGTATTTTATAATTATTTAAATTTTTTTCTAGTTGTTATTTTATACTTTAATTTGAGATTTATACAACTATAATATTTTTCTTTTAATATTGAATATTTTAATAGTATTGATGCATCCAATTTCCATGGTTGAGGTGATGAAGCTTGGATGGAGATGGTAGCAGAAAAGAGAGAAGGTATATTAGTTCGGTGAAGTGTGATTAAATGCTCTCTGGAAAGGTGAGACCTAAAGGAAGGAGACTAGAGGAAATTCTAGGGAAACTCTAACCAAAGTGACTCTCAAGAGAAGGAAGGTTTATACATTTTATTATCCACTAGAGTTGAGCCTCTTCAAAGATGATCTTGGGCCCAAAAAGACTGTTGAAGGCCCAATAGAGCCCAAACTTCCTCTAAAATATTGATCCAAGTTTTGACTCTTGTATAACTCTTATTTAATAAATGACATGACTGAGCGTATGTCATCATCCTCTCCCTTTTGAGAAGGAACTGACCTCATATCTACATGATGTTTTATGACAACCGTCTTTTGTTGTAGGCCATGTTGCTACTGCTTCCTCCTCGATCAAAGACCAACCTACAATAAGCACTAAGCAACAAAGTAAGTGTTATAGTTACAAACATATTGAGAAGATAAACTCTCTCAAGAATATATTTAAGCAAAATATGACTTTAAATGTTCATACACCTTATATCAAATGAATGATAAATATATTTATATCAAATGAATGATAAAGGTATTTGTAATGAGGAGCATTATTATTGGTTATGCGACTGTGGAAGGTTTGATCAACAACCACCGTGAGTTTCTCCTACAACACTTTTACATTTTCATTATTTTCCATGTGCATAACAATAGTGTGTGCGACTATGGAATATTTGATAAAAAGGGATTCATGATTTCTAGATTTTATGTTTTAATTTGTTTATTTGAGATGGTTGTTTGCGAACATGGTAGAAAGAGAGGAACAAAAATAGTGGTAGCATATTTTTCTTTTCTCACTTTTCGATTAACTATAGAGAATATGATATGTAAAGTTGAATTGGTTTTGAAAATAAAATTAAAGTCTATAAAATTGCAATTATTAACAAAAGTGGGTATAAGTTGAAAAAGTTAAGTTTAAGTATGGTTTTAGTTAATGAATCTTAGTTTTAGTATTTATAAGGAAAGTTATTTGTTATTTGCAAAACTTAAAACCATTATTTCTAATTCTTTTAAAATACATTAATTTTGATTTTTAATTTTTTTAAAATTTTTTTCTTTATTTTTACTTTTTCCAAATTTTCAAATCCCTAATTTTGATCGTAATATCTATTGCGACATAAATAAATAACATATTTCATAAATCTTAAAATACCACTGTAATACGCCCAACTTAATTTATATATATATATATATATATATATATATATATATATATATATATATATATTTATATTTGAATAACAGTTGTATATAATCCTAAAATTAAAAGCAATAGTTCGTAACTTTAGAAAGACTAGAAATCATACAAAAACTAAAATCAAAACACGTTCATTTGGAAAAGATTAAAATATATTTAACAAAAATAAAAGTAATGAGTATTGTTATCAAATCATGTCATAATCAACGAAACAATCATAAAGCTAACAAGAGTAAGTATATACTTTTGGTTCAAGATGGTATATATCATCACAAGCAAAATTTTGAAGTGGAATTAGGTTTACACGTTGAAACTTCAATACATGCATAATATATACAGTGAGCAAAAAACAATATCCCTCTCTACACGCCACCATCCACCAAACTAAACATAATTATAAACTTAGAAATATCCTTTTTGTGCAATTCTAGTTAATTTAACGAGTCTAGATTCTTAATTGATTTTTTTTTTTTATCTTGTCCTTTTGTGGCATCTTTAAAATACATAAATATATTAAAAGTTCAAATATAGTTTAATTTCTATACTTTTATAAATAATTATTATAAAATCATACTTCAAATGCCAACAAAGTTTAAGAAAGATTCAATCTATAAAAATAAAAACCTAATCATTCCATAAATTTATAGGAAAGTTAAGACAGAACAAACAATCATTCCTTCACTATATAGAACAAATGACCCTTTGGCCATGAAACAAATACATCTTCATAAACATCAAAACAGGTATTTACAATTGCACAATACAAACATGCAAACAAGCACAAGACTCCTTTAGGGTTATCCATGCTTGCAAGCTCAAACCAGGACCAAACTTGATCCAAACTCGATCCATTGAAAGAGTCAATCTTAACTTGAACACTTAACAATAAGGCATTAACAACATTCATGTACTGAAACATGATGATGATGATGATGTTCATGTTGGAACTCTTGGGAGATTCAAGTTACAAGAAGGGGATTGATCAGAAGAAGAAACCATGACTTGGGTTGCAGAAGAACCAGGCTTAGAAGAGGAAGAAGAAGAAGAAAGTACATATTCTGATCCAAACAGAGAGGAAGCAGAGGTTTGAAATCTGCCTGAATCACCTGGAAGCTTCATGTATGAGTAAGAAGGTGAGTCACAAAGCCATGAACCTATTGGCCCTTGTCTTCCATTCTTGTACTGCATTATAGCTTTGTACACAAAAGGAATGAGACCCTCCATTTTTATGTCTGAAAAAACAGAGCAAAACAGAGAAAAACAGGGGAAAAACAGAGAAAGTGAAAGATTTTTTTGTGAATTGGATTGAGGGTGAGAGGAGAGCAGAGAGGTTCTTGGGTTTAAAAGTGTGTGTGATGACGTGGAGTAATAGCATGAATTGGATTCCAACTCTTCACGCTAAGCCAGAAACATTTTGAAAGCTCTGTGCCAAAAACAAAAAATCTCATTGGAATCAAATTTTTTGTTCATCCCACTTTTTTTTTTATTATTATTGTTTTGGTGGTTTGGCTTGATGGGGTTTCAGCTTTTAGAGTAAGATTGGTTGGTTTGATATGATTTTTTGTTTTGAATTTATCCACCATTTACCTTGGATTATATCTCTAATTAGGGAGTGTATTTCTAATTTCATTATTATTGTTTTATTCTCCAATATTCTTTTAACTTAATAGAAATCCTAAATTTTTTTTATATATAAAATTTACTAAATGGGTCCTCATAAATGTAAAGTATTACGTATTTTCTCCCTCTTATCATCAATTTCTTAGTTTATTCCTTAAAACGTCTTCAATGTCATCAATTTATGGTACTTGTTTTAACTATCTTATCTTCTCTTAAAGCAATTAAAGAACTTCTATATCCTCTAATCATATTTAAATTACTCATATATAAATTATATTCAATAATAACTTGAGAAATTCACATTTATTTATTTACACTTAATTTTGTTTCAAATAAACCATAACCGCCACATGTTCCAACCCATTAAAATTTTACAAATATTGTATTGTTAACTGAAGAATATTGAAAGATACCAATGACAAAGATGGTGTTTTTTCTTGTAGAAAATTTATAACTTAACCCTTGTGGCTCTTTTAGTTTTGTCTTTATTTGTGTTAAGATATATGGTCTTTATGTGCAAATGATGAAATAAAAGTAAACGGACAAAACAAAGAATGAACTAATGTAAACAAATCAAATTAAGAATGTAAAATAGACAAAAGATAGCATAAAAAATAAATAAATATTTGTATTTGAAGCCCTTATTGAGAAGAAGCAAATAATTAAAAAAAGTTTTTCCCAACTCATTTTAATGTTATTTTAATGTTATCTTGTTGTTGGTTAAGATGTTGTTTTAAAGTATGGTAAGTGATAAAATGTTTTGTTGATTCTATAGGGCCACTTGTATGTGTGTAGGATTTGGAGTATAAGATTTTATGAATCATGTTTCGCACATTGCCCACCCAAAATTATTATTTTAATCATCTTCTTCTCACAACTAACCTCAAAATCAAAAGGTTTTTAATGCTTTCTTTCAATCCAACAAATACCAATAATGATGATAATGATAATAATATTTATTAATTAATTTGTTCCATTCTTACTATACTGATTTGATCGTGTTTAACTACAGTAATAATTTAAATGATTTGATATAATTCATGTTCTTTTCTTATATGACATTTATTAATAAATAAAGAACTTGTTTGCTTTTGGGGATACATTCTGAGTTGTAATCTACTAAGCTCTTTAACTGTGCTTGTTAATTATCTAAATTATTTACAAATTACTTTAATCAATAGATAACTCACTTGATTATAACCCTTGGTTGCTCTTTATATAAGACACTAAGTTGACAAATAACTTAATCTAATATAGGATAATTTTTAAGTTTAATTAAGTTTTAAATTTTTTACAAATTTAAGTATTTAATTGTTATTAATTTTTTGTTAAATGTTTAATATTTTTATATTTTTAATCGAGTTTTTATCATTTTTTTTAAAACTCGGTGACATAAATATTATGTTGTTTACTTGTTTCATTAATATAAAATATTTTTCTCATTAAGATAAAATGTTTTATTAAACACGTGTTAGATAATAAATTTGTTAATGCATATTTTGTTGAATGCAACTTTTTTAATGTATGTTTGTTTTAACTTTATTAAAAATATAATTATGTATGTTCATCAATTACGGAAGAATTTCTTAAATCTAATTAAGAAATATAGGATTATCCAATATTAACCCATTTCTTAAATAAACGAATCGTCAAAATTATCATGTATTTATAATTTATCTATATGTTGTTAAAGTATATTTCTCAAAGACTAAACTAATAAATTGTTAATGCAATGGAATTGAACTCACATCACACCTTTCAAATAAGATTTAGAATTTAGAGATTATGAGTCTAAAAAAAATTGAAAGTAAATTTTAATCAAAGGTATTTTGGATAAATTTATTTAAAAATACTTCTTAAAAATAAATAATTTTTTTTAGCTAAAAGTAATTCATATGCAAGTCACAAAGTAAAATTTTAAAAAAATATCATATTTTTTTCACTAATTAATTTATTCATCAACTTATTTTTACTGATATAAAATTAATATTTTGTCCTATTTTAGAAATTCTTTTAAACTTGTTCGAACATGTTATATAACAATGACTAATCAAAATTTTCTTCATATCGTATTTGTTGGAAACGTAAAAAGGTTAAGATTCTAAATTTTCTTCATAACTTTACTATGATTTATCTATCTTTAAAGTTTTGCTTTAGGTGTAAAAGTTAATATACGCAATATATAATAATCTAAAACCAATAATAACTCACGTTAATATTTATATACAGACAAATTTAACCTACTTAGTATAAATTATATCACCCCTGTGTCCTACAATAACTAGTTTATATAAAACAAAGAATATTTGGTAGACAAAGGTGAAAATATAATTAAACGTACATTTAAAATCACATTTTGATTAAAATGTAAATTGGTTCGTCACATCATTATTTTAAAATTTTAGTTGTTTATTAGTTTTTATATATCATTTGAATTAAAATGGGTTTCATCGTCATGAGAAGAATCTTGGACTTAAAGAATGGGATTAATATAAGACAATTAATGTCATTTTCCACCTCCAATAAGAGTTTTGCTTCAAACATCATATCAATTCCCTTAAGATAAATCAAAATCAAAATCATGAGAAGAATCTTCCATTTAAATTAATGAGACAATTACAATATAATTTTCCTTTCAAAATAAGAATTTTAGCTTCAAACATCATATCAATTCCCCTTAAGAAAAATTTAAATAAAAAACCATAAATTATGTTATGTTGCTGCTTTAAGTTCATTAGGACTGAATTTTCTTAAATAAGATTTTCTTAGTTCAAATAAAAAATAATTTAAAAGATATTAATATAATATGAAGTAGATAATAAATATTTCTAACATGGATATTAGTTATAAATAAGGGTAGTGCCTCTTCGTATTTGTTCTATATAAACACTCAGGTATAGAGATTCCGTGACTTCTTCTCGAGAAAAGTCATGTAACTTTTAATTTTCATATGATCAACTTCAAATTTTTTAAAAAATAATATAAAAAAAAATTAGTTAAAAATTGAGCAAGTTTATGCTATTTTTTTTTTGGATTTGTCTCATTTTTTATTGGGTATCATGAAAAAATATGTGCGAGTTTTTCTTTTTTTTTATGCTTGGAAGTAACTATGAATACCCACAAGTATTTTTATGTATATTTTTTATTTTAAATAAAATTATTTATAAAAAAGTCTTTAAAACATAAACTTAGATAAGGAAAATAGTTTTAAAGTACAATTCAAATAAAATTACACATTAAAATATAAATATAAAATAAATCTAGTCTTTCTAAAAGGAAATTTTAAATGAGTTGTACCATAACATAAATTTTAAAAATTTAACTTATTTAAAAATAACTTCAATTTTACCATTCCAAATAAAAAAAATAGAAACACATGAAGTCAAATTCTAAACCGTTCTTCCATTATTAATGTTTTTTTTTCTAATAACTTTATTCTGATCACATGAATTTATTAAATATATATTCAAATAAAATTCATTAATAATTATTAATGGTAGTGGTATCACAAGTTAGATACCATGATACTCATATCTTTTCATCAACAAATATGTAATTAAATATATGTATCCACTGCTCACAAGTATCTATTAAATATATCAATTTAGTATGATAAATGGTTTGTACTAAGATGATTAGTTATAGAAAAGTTGTGTTATGAGTTTTTGGTTTGTGGAATAAGTTAGGTGAAGATGGAAAAGAAGAATATGTTGAAGCTTGATGAAATCGTGGTGTGAAAGTGTAGTCTAAGGTGGTGAAAATTTCGCTATTGAACTTGCTTTGGAAAACAACAAATTAAACAACAACGTGAAGGCAACATCAACTTTTGCACTCTGCATCTATCTATTATTGTTCATGCACCTCACAACTTTTTTCACTTTCAATCAATTTCCTCACCAACAAAGAATAGGATCTTCATTATACTTCATCTACGTTTCATCATTTGGTTTAACTAGTGCTTCTGTATTCTTCAGTTTAACTAAAATATCTTTTAATCTCTTATGCTTTTAGTCATTTTTGTTGTATTATTTTATGTTTTGAAAATTCTGCTTTAGTCTTTCAAATTTTAAGATGCGTACTTTTTTTTCTCTTATACATAAATATTTAAATTTTAGGTTTAAACTTTCGATTAAACTTTGTTTTTGTTCAAAATTTTTAATTAGTTCATTAGATTTTTATTAGTCCCAATTTGATCCTAATTTTTAAAATCTGTTATAAATCTGATGATTTAATTGAGATTTTTAAATAAAAATAATGACCCGTCAAGAGTTTAAACCTAAATTTTATGTGTTAGTATTTATCAAACTTCTTTCCCTTTTAGAATCACGTTTTACTCGTTTTATTTTAACTGTGTAAATAGAAAGTTTAGCTTAGTTTCTTAGGTTGAATTTTGTTTGTCTAGTTTCTTTTAGAAAGAGGGGTTGAAATTAGAAAAATGTTTTTCTTAACCAAAATGCCAGAATAAGTGAAGTAGCCGTATGATGAAAGAGCATAAATTTTGAGTTTAATTAAGATAGATTTTCAAGCTAAGCAAAATGAGGCAAACGTAGAAGATTCACTTTTGGGCATGCAAGAATTAATAACTCGGCTAGATTCGTTGTCTTGTCATCAAGAGTTCATAAGAAAAATTCTCATGCTAAGCAAATTCTCTGTTCTTGCAACGAGGTTCATTGTTCAATTGGAGAAGAGTTTCATTTCTTCGTCATCTTCATTATTTTTCTTTGTACATTGACATTATTCATGACTATGAATGACCAATATCCCTAGTTATTGAAATTAAACTTAAACTTAAAGACATTGGAGTTGAGGTTTCAATGGCCCGTTTCAATTCGCCGATTATTGTTTAATTAAATTGTCTCTTTTCGTTTATTTTTTTGTTGTCAATTCAGGTTTTTCTTTTTTTTAGGATTTTCAGTGATTTTTATTTTTATTTTTTTGTTTGTGCTTTGTTGCACTATCGTTGAATCTATGTAATTTTTCTTTCTTTAATACAATTACATTATTTACCTATTATTTGTTTTGTTCCTTTTATTTTTATCTTTTAGTTTAGTTGTGAGTAATTGTGCTATTATTCTGATACTCAATAATTCAATTGTTTGTTCCTTTTGCATTTGAGAAGTTTTTCTTTATTCTAGGAGTTTTTTTGTTATATCTGGTTTTCTATTTTTCATTTCTCGTTAAGGGTTGTGGATTTTGATTTTGTGGGATTTCATATCTTTTGGGGCGTTTTAGTGATCATAGAGTGAATCCTCCTTAAAGCATTCCTGGATTGTTTTGGTACCTTTGCACATGTTATAAACAATGCTTGTGATATTCTTTTATCTCAACTCTCTTCTCTATGTATAAAAGGGGATATGATTTTGGTGCAAATCTCTTAGCCTAAGAGTGTTAGGATTATCTTGTCGGTTTGGAAGAATGTAAAAGTAATCTTCATCTTAGAATTATTCTCTTAAAGGGGGATAAACCACTTACTCATATGGATGTATGTACAAGTTTGATTGCATGGAAGTCTGACAACAATTTGGAAAACTATTTTGAAAATGATTTGATTTTTGGAGGTGAACCTGACGGGGGCTGACCTTGCTCCTACATATCTCACAGTGAAGAATCAAAGATCACATAGTTCTTAAAAAAGACTTTTTGGCCGGAGATGTTTGATATTTTTATATTTTTGAAAACTTTATATATTTTTTGGTGTTTTTGAACTATTTGAAAATAAGTGTGTCACACGATGTGAGCGGTCAGACAAATATTAAAAGAGATAGAAAATAAAAAAAAATTAGTATTTTTTGTAATTTTTCTATTTTTTGTGAATTTTTTTGATTTTAAAATATTTTTGGTTTTTGAGAAAAAAAACATGTACAAAAAATAAACGGGACAAAAATAAAATGAAGGCAAAAAAAAAAAAAAAAAGAGAAAAAAAAAAAAAAAAAAAAAAAAAAAAAAAAAAATACATGGAGGGTATAGGCATAAAACACAATGGGGTGCAATGAGTAAAAATATGAAAATAGAGTAAAAATACAAGAAGGGTGTAAACTGTGAAAATTGGGGTGTAGTCAACGAACACAATCATACCCAAAATAGACAACAGAAAACATGGGGGCGCGAGATTAACAATGATCGAGGTGCGCGAAGAAGTAAATAATTGTCTATCCCACAAGCCAAATAGGTGGTGTATGTAGCAATCCGAGGAGTACAACAAACAATTAATGCAACCCATATATGGAGGTGCAGACTAAAAAAATTGGGGGTGCACAGGTAAAAGTGGGTTGAGCCCAACTCTTCAAAGCAGCAGCCTTTCTTCATGTTCCTTTCATTCTCAACGCATACCACCATGCCACGCCGCCACACCACACCACCATGCCACCACACCACCACGGCACGCCACCACGCCACCATGCGGCTGGCTTGCCAACGATGCCAATCGACGTTGACGACGAGAGCCTGGAGATTGTGTGTTGGGAATAGTCTAAGTGTGAGTCAAAGTCCCACATTGGATAGAAAAGACAAAGTTAAACACTATATAAGAATAAAGACCCAAAATAACATTGCCTTAAGGTTTTGGTGTAAAAGTGGTGTCTGAGGTCTTATATGTGTAAGACTAATGTCATATAACCATATAGAACCACAATCTCTCAATGATTATAACCATGATCATAACCCATATATATGAAATATATATAAACCCAACAGTGGTATTAGAGCTTGGTTCGGAGTGACTGACCGCATAACCATAACCATAACAAAAAGGGGCCACCTAAATGACTGACTGCATAACCATAACCAAAAAGGGGTCATCATACACCTGAAGGGAAATATACCATATGAAAAAGAAAAACAACAAGGGACTCACCCTTGGGGGGAGATTGTTGGGAATAGTCCAAGTGTGAGTCAAAGTCCCACATTGGATAGAAAAGACAAAGTTAAACACTATATAAGAATAAAGACCCATAACAACATTGCCTTAAGGTTTTGGTGTAAAAGTGGTGTCTAAGGTCTTATATGTGTAAGACTAATGTCATATAACCATATAGAACCACAATCTCTCCATGACTATAACCATGACCATAACCCATATATATGAAATATATATAAACCCAACAATGTGAACTTCATTCTCCTCTCAAGCGCGACTTGAACCACCTCCGCACGAGCACCTAGGGCCACTGCCATCGTCGACGACAGTTGGAGCTAGAGTCACCGTCAGCGGCCACTTCCCTGACGCGATTTCTCTCTTCCTCGTGCGGAACCAGGGGCAGAATCCATGTTGTCGCACCACGCCGTTGTAGCACATCTCCATTCGGAGCTCTGACTCGCCGACGATGATGTTGCTGGTGATTTTTCTTTCCTCTCTGTTTTTGATTGCAATGAACGAAAGGGGATTGGGTTTTTGTTCTTGCGGTTGAGGCGTGATGGTTATACAGGGTGTTGAGGAAAGAAATTATGGCTCTGAAATTGAATTTGTTGTTTGGTGATGGAGGTCCGTTAATGGCAGTTTTGGTGCAGGTTTGTGATGAAAGTGATAATGGGGGGATCTGTGTTGCGTACGATGGGAATTGTAGGCAAGTGCGGGTGCATGAATTTGATATGTTGATGTGTTAGGCTGGAAAACATTGTGGTGAGGGGAGTCAAGGGTGACGAGGATAAACAATCTTGTGGATGCCCCGGAGGTGTATAGAATACGAAAAGTGTGTGATTTTTTGTGTGATTGTTTCCCTACGGGAATGTGAGTACTATACGATGATGATGGACACTATTTTGGTGCTTTATTTTTTATTGTCCAGGTAGAAGACGCGAGTGATAAGGCGAAAAGCATGATCATAAGCGTAGTGGGTATAAATAATATATGAAGAGCAAGATGAACAAGGCTTGACTCTAGACAAACTTATACATTCATTCCACTTATATGTTCATAAGCACCAGTATCAAGCAATGTAACAAAAGTTAAGAAGTTAAGGGCACTTACCTTAGAGATAAGACTTAATGCACTAACAACTTCTTTCTTTTCTAGCCACGACACACTTCCTTCTCCTCCTCTGTTTACGAAATCTCCCCTTCTGTTATGTCTTACTCTCTCTCTTCTCCTCTATAATGAATTTTGTTTCCCCTTATGAATCTTCCTCTTTTTATTATGTTGTTCTCTCCTTTTTGTTCTGTTCTCTTTTTCTCTGCCCCTTCCAACCTTGAGATGTGGGATAAGGCTGAGAGCAGATGTTGCTTCCTGCTCCTTCAGCAATCATGACCATGGCCAACTAGCTACTACACGTAATTCTAAAACAAAAACAATCATAGCATAACTAATGCACCTCTGAACATCTTTCAACTAACCAATAGTAAAAAGATATAGGTCTGCTGTAAAAAGATATAGGTATGCTGATATTAGAGACCTTATGTTAACATCTCGTTCTCTTATTTCTCTTATTTCTTTTATTTTTTGTTGTTTTCTTCTTTTTTTTTCATTTGTTTTTTTTTTGTTTTTCTTTTTTTTTACTAAACTAGAATGAGAGACGTAAAACAAATTGGGGTTATAATAAAAGAAAGAAAAATAATATAATAATATAATAATAATAATAATAAAATGAAAAAGGAAAATAAAGACAAAAAATAAAAATAAAAATAAATAAAAAATTAAAAAAATAATGATAATAATAATAAAATAAGATAAACATAGATATTTATTCTTTGTCAAACTAAAACATTTTTTTTACCTTTTTATTTTATTATTTATTTATTTATTTTTCTCAATTGAACTTTAATTAATTTGTTTCTATTATTATTTTTATTATTGTTATCCACGCGAAATTGAGTGTTGACACAATCAAATAAAAATAAAACATAAATAATTAAAAAAAATATTAATTATAAAAAAGTCACAAATTAACCACATTTTAAATTTTAACAAAAATGTATGAATCTGGACTTTCGAAAAGTATTCTCTCAAACTGGATGTCGACAGGATGTCAACTTCTAGGAGTTTGGTGACATGCGGAAGGCTTGTGACATGCGAAAGCTATTTTCAAACCAGATGTTAACTTTTGGTTATGGGTATCACCGGAAGTAAACTTTTGGAAGCCTAGTGACATGCAAGAAGGTGTTCATTGAGTCAGATGTCGACTTTCAATTAAGGGATCACCAGAAGTCGACTGCTGGAAGCCTGGTGATATATGGGAAGTTGTTCATTGAACCAGATGTTGACTTTCAGTTAAGGGTCTCATCGGAAGTCGACTTTCGGAAGTTTGGTCACATGTTTTCTTCTCTTAAGAACTCCACTTTTGGGAGGCTCTTAAACCTTTTTTTTTTCAAAAGTACATTTCTAGGACTGGAATGAATCAGAAGTTGACATCCGTAGCATTTGCAAACCAGATGCCGACGATTTCCGGTTTCTAAGATTTCTTTATTCTATCAGCTTAAATATTTAGGACTTCAAATAAATTATTTAATCTATGTAATTAAGCATTCATACATGGTCATCTTGCTAAAATAAAAATGTAGATTTATATACATGCTAAATTTTCTCAAATGAAGATAAAGATGAAGTAGATGGTGAACTTGCACGACAATAATGAAAAGCTCCTTCAAAAACCCAAAACCAGTGAGAGAGTGAGAGTGAGAGGCAAGGCAAAGTTTGGGGTGTTAGTTTTGAAATGGTTGAAAAGCCAAGAAGGGAAGGGGGGTTGATTTTACTAAACAGATTCTGTTCTGGTATAATCAACCGATTGAAACAGGAAAACAATCGACTGAAATACTGGGAAAAATGCAGAAATGCGAATTTGAATTTTAAACCAGGAACAATGCACAAGAATGATCAAGATAGGTTCCAAATGATTAAGTAAACATGCTCAATGCTGCAAATGCTATGAAAACATGCAAGAACACGAAAAAGATTATTAAAGCACAAGTTCTTTAAAAATGAAAATGCAAGAGAGAAAGGTTAAAGAAGAGAGGACACCACGAAATTTTTATACTGGTTCACTCAAACCTGAGCTACATCCAGTTTATCAAGGCAACCTGAGCTTGACTTTGCACTATTTCAAAAGTTTTACAAAGTATCCACCCTTACACTTCTAAAATATGAAAAAACACCACAAAAGACTCTTGAATCACACAAGAATCACACTAGCACAACAAAAACCCTCTTGCAGACCTAGAAAACCACCAGGCACACACACAAAGCTTGAGAAAGATCAAACCTCAGTGGTAGCACAACCCATCCTACCACAAACCACTTTCTCCAAGCTTCAAACCAAGCCATAATATCCAAGAATTGATCCAAGATCAATCTTCAACAGCTGCAACACGTATGATCACGAAGGAGAGAGTTTCCACAAGTTTCCATAACAAATTCGCGCTCTAAAATGATCAACAGACATCTCTTTCAAAAATCACAGCTTTTATAGTCAAACTGTTACAAAATTCAACAGGTTGATTTTCAAATCAATCATTTGATTTCACTTGACTTAAGTGAAATCAGTCGATTAAAAACTAAATCAACTGATTGAATTTGTTGCAGTTTAAGACTACTACAGCCAACCTTTTAACCTGTTGAAAAACCATTCAACAGACTAAAAGAGACATTTTAACTTGTTGAAAAACCATTCAATAGATTAAAGAGACACACCTAAGACCAAAAACATCTAATTAATGCTATAAGGTCTACAACATGAATCACAACCTTAAAATACACTTTCTAAATGATGTAACTACATGGAGAGCACACGTTCTAGCCTTGATCAACATGGTTATCATCAAATCACCTTTCCTTCATCAATGTAGGCTTCATTCCAATGGTAATGGCTTCAAGATAGTTCAAAAGAGCTTCATTCAATCTTCATCAAATCTTCAAGAAGCAAACCACCTTGGCTTCTCATGTCAACAATCTCCCCCTGATTTGATGAAGCCAACCTCTATTTCCTTTCATCCATCTTCTTCTATCTTTCATTGCAAATGCTTCCATTTATTGGATACCATTAAATTGATGAAGTGACACCTTAGCTTGAAGTTTGTGAACCTGAAAGACATTTACAGTAGCAATACACACAAGCTAGCAAGTATACAACTGTGATCATGCCCCCCTATCAATAATATGGGTTCAAATTCAGATTTGATTATTGATTCAAATTTTAATGCTTAGTTCAATGTGATTGTTAAAAGAGGTTTCCAATTTTCCAATTTTTCTCCCCCTTTGGATTCATCAAATAAAACAAATGCATAAAGATAACAAGCATTGCATATCATTTCATTAATACTGGAAGGGAATACAACCAATAGAAACTGAAAACAGAGAACAAATACATAAAGCTGATACAATCAACCGACTAAAATGAAAAACAACGAACTAAAACATATAGAACTCAAAATGAAAAATCACAAACATAAGGATACAATGCATGACCCTAAACAACCACTACACTCCGTCATCCTAAGGATCATTTCTGGTCTGGAATGAGTGCAGCATATCATGGATATCATGAATTTGGCCATCCAATGCATTGAACCTCTCATTGCAATAGTTGTGATGTTCATGTTGGGACACATTGAGCTCATACAACTGGTTTAACACCATCCTCTCAAAATGTGAGTACACAGGACCTCTATCCTCTGGAAAGTTTTAGGGAATCAAGTCCTTAGGTCCAACAGTTGGTTCTTCCTCTTGATTTGCACCACTTGTGTCAGCTTCATGGTCATGTGCACCACCAACTACAGCTCTAGTAGCTGGCCATCTATTTCCCACCTTGAGAAAGCCCATTTTGTGCAGATTTTGGTTGGAGGTATGGTTCAACAGTCCAGTAGACTCCTCTAGCTCATCCTCTACATCAATTCCAAAGTATTCAATGAACTTGGATACCAAGACCACATATGGCAGCCTAAAATCCTTGAGCCTCTTGGCCTTGAGCATGTGATCACGAATCACATAGATCCAATCCACTTGGATGTTGTGTTGAATGCAGTACATGAGTATCAAATCTGCCTCATTCAATGTTGAATGGTTGCTACCACGTGGAACTGTGATTTTTGTGACTATCATAGCAAGAAACCTTTGATCCACCTTGAGACCACCAAGATGGAAGTGCTTGATTTCAGCAGCAGGATTCCTCAAGCATTGGCCATAGTATTGCATCTAGTTGAATTCTGGAACAGCCCCAATTTCACCTTTCCTCACTTGCACACCCCTTAATTTGAGTCCAACCACATCTTTCCAAGCTCTCTTGTTGATCTCCATTCGAACACCCTTGATGCTGGACAGCAGGACATCATATTTGAAATGCAAGTTGGTGAAAAACACCTTCACCAAGTCTGGATAGATTTTCCCTGAAAGTTCAAGGAATGTCTTCAACTTTTGATGCTTTAGTTGTTGGAATAGACTCTCAAAGCCTTCAGCCCTTAGCCATGAGAACCTCAACACTTTAGGAATGCTGATCTGCTTCATATTCATCTGAATGAGGAACACTTGAATGTTGTCCTCATGATCCTCAAACCATGCTTCAATTTTTCCATGGCTTTCATGATTTGGAGACCTTGGGGTAGGAGGAGTGGAATGCTCATCATCAGATTGGATAGCCCTTTGGGAACGACGAGGCATGATGAGTGTTGGTATGGCTATTTCTAAGAGATGTATGATGCAAATGCAACAATACAAGTGCAATATTTATAATTGAACCAGCTAATTTTCAGAAATAGTTGATTAAATGGTGCAAATTTTTCTAATTAATTCATTTTAGGTTACCCAAATTAGTTTAATGCAGTCCAAAGCAGTTTCTCATGCATTCATGATGTTTTCAATGTGTTTTTATGAGTGAATCAATCAGTTCAGATCACGTGAGCTGCTTGCACATTGGAATTGTACACTAAAATGCTTTTTGGTCAAACAAATCAGTAAAAATAACACATGGCTGATGAAATGAGCAGTTAAGAGCAGATAGTACCTGAAGAAAAGATACTTTCTTTGACTGGTCAGCTCAACAATTTAATTCATGAGTAAATGCACAGTTTAAGTAAAACCAACACGTTGAAAAACAAAATCAGTCGATTAAAACAACAACAGAGCATCAGAGATTAAAAATAGAATCTGGTTAAGTGAAATCAGCTGACTGATTTTGAAAAGCAATCGATTGAAAATCGTAAAATTTAACTTCATTTTTCCAGATTCAGTTTTAATGAAATCAACATACTGAATCGTCAAAACAGCAGATTAAAAATCATAACAGATCAATTTTTCAGCATTCAGTGGCAGTTTAAGTGAAATAAACATGTTGAAATACAGAATCAACAGGTTGACAAATCATGTTTTTGCAAATAGAGAGAGATTTAAGTGAAATCAACACGTTGAATATGATAGTTTTCAACTTTTGCATACAGCAGCAGATTTTTATGAAACCAGTGCATGAGTACATAAGATTAACATGCTACAAACACATCAGACCACATTCTTGATGTCTAATATGCCTAGTTTAGTTCTTAGCTTGTTAAACCTATCTCTAGCCAATGGTTTTGTAAACAAATCCGCCAATTTATTTTCAGTTTTAACAAATTTGATTTCACAATCTCCCTTTTGAACATGATCACGAATGAAATGATGCCTAATCTCTATATGCTTGGTTTTAGAATGTTGTATTGGATTCTTGGTTAAG